>Ga0210006_1000444_pt1 | contig 32212 bp, 32 predicted proteins | sample CryGey02umfilter_2_FD_185452 | JGI IMG/M metagenome (GOLD analysis project Ga0210006, IMG submission 185452) | Groundwater microbial communities from aquifer in Utah, USA - Crystal Geyser 4/10/14 0.2 um filter (SPAdes) (version 3) | ecosystem: Environmental > Aquatic > Deep subsurface >... | reverse complement strand
ACCTGCCGCAAACACGGCATCGGTCCCACCCCAGCCCTGACCCTCCTCTTCGAAGGTAACCAACCCCTCTTTATGAAAGAAAACCCGTAGGGAAAAACCGGGGGGATGGGAGGGGCTGAATAGTTACCAAATGCAAAAAGAGCCGGAGCAACGCCACCCCATGGCGTCGCCCTACCCCGGCAACTTCAGAAGCTGGTTTCAGCCTGGGTGGATCCCTGGCGATACCTCTTTTGTTCTGCTGATTCTGACCCTCTACGGCATGGCCATCGAACCGGCGGGCATTCCGGCTGGGGTTGTGATGCTCATGGGCATGCTGGCCATGTTTTTTTGGAACGACCGCCACGAAAGCCCTCCCACGCCGCCGAACGTCTTTCAAGACATCCCTGCCGACCCGATCTGGATTGCCCCCGATCCGAACCGCCGTTTGCTGCACGCCATGGGGCATGGGTTGGCCTATTCCGGGATTTACCTTTTCGGCTTGTGGACCATCGGGAGCTACGGCTGGAAGGGATTCATCCTCTGCCTCTGGTATTGGGGGCTACTGCGCATGTTTGGCGGCGACCAACATCGCCACCTGCTGGGGATTTCCGGGGATACCGTGTTGCTGTACCAGGACGAAAAAACCACCCGGGCCCCCATCGAACAGGTGCGCAGCGATGGTCGAACCCTGGTCGTCGGCACCGCGATGACCCCGCTTTCCCTCTACCCCGCAGACGCAGTAGACCATCACCTCCGCCCCCTGCTCGACCGAGCCCGGACCGTCACCACAAGGCACATCGGCGAACTGTGGTGGCAACGGTATTTCGTTGAGATGTTTGTCATGCTCGCCATCGTCCCGTTGATGGCCCTGGTGTTCTGGCTTTGGGTCGCCAGCGAACAGGGGGCGTTCGAGGGGTTGCTGACGTACTTGCCTTGGCTGTAACTGCCACCGAAAGGGATCGAGCATGACGCGTCAACGGACAGTCCATCCCCACCACCTCCCACCTTATCTGTCGCTGCTCATCCTCGCCCTGGCACTGGCCCTGTTCGGGTTGCGCTACTGGGTCACGGTGGAGGCCATCGCCCTGGACGCGCCGACCCATGTCACGGTCACCCCTTCGGGAAATCTGGCGGTGGTGGTGGGGCACACGTTGTTTGTGGGGGACGAAGCCGGGGTGCGGGCGACCTACGACCTGAGCGACTTCGGCGCCCCCTTCGTGCTGGGGGATGTCGCCTTCTACCCCAACGGCGACTTGTTGATTCAGCAGGGGATCGCCCCCCGCTCATTCCATGATGTTTTGCGCACCTTCGACCGCTCCACCGGGCCGATGGATGGGGAGATGGGGCCGTTGGTCCGCTGCGTTCTGGATACCCACATCTGTCGCCCCGTCGCCCCCAACCTGCGTCGCCCCGTGGCACTGGCCATCGACCCCGAAACCGAGGCGCTCTACATCGCCGACCCTGGCGGAGGGGCGCTGACCAAGAGGGATCGCGATGGGATGCGGATCACCGAGCGGGACGAGTGGAGTTACGTCCAGCAGGTTGTCTGGGACGACGGGCGACTGCTGATCCTCCCCTACTTCGATGCGGCGATTCTGAGCGTCGATCCCGGCTTCGATTTCTTTGGGCGAACCCTTGAAAAAACACCGCTCTTGGGGCTCGACCATGAACGGTTGTACCCCCACGCCCTGGCCCGAGTCGGATCAACGTGGTGGGTCATCAACGAACGGGACGATCCATTGGGGGGCGGTTTGATCCGGGTGGACGACAGCGGCAAGGCGATTGCCGATGTCCCCCTGCCCGAGGGGAGCATGGCGCTCGATCTGACGGCATGGCGGGATCGGGTGATTGTGGCCGACATCGGTTTGCGCCGGGTGCTCCGTTTCAGCCTCGACGGATATCCCCTGGACGATCTGGCATGGCCTGAACTGACCGCCCGCCTGGCCCCGCAACAGGCCCGGCAGGGGCAGTACAAAACCGTGGCCGACGTCGCCCTGTGGGGGTTGATGCTGATGTTCGGCGGTTTGGGGGTGGCGGCATGGCGGCAACAGCGGAAAAAGGGGGATGGGGCGACGGCGGAGATCGCGAAACCGGAAGCGCCGAGCCCACGGCAAACCGTCGTCGCGGCATGGCATCTCGGAGCCCAAATCTTCTTTGGGTTGAGCCTCTTCTTGGGGCTGCTGGCAGCCATATCGTGGGGGTTCAAGGGAACGGTGGGGGCCTGGGGATTCCTGGCGGGGATCGCAGTCCTGGTGTACCTCGCCGTCCTGCTGCTGCCTCGTCATGCCCACTTCTTGGATTGGCGGGTCGAACAGCACCTGAAGGCGCAGGCCCAAGCCCGCCTTCCTGCACCCCTCGCCGATCCAGCCGTCCAATGGATCGCCCCCTCCAACCGCTTAGTCATAATCCTAGGGGTGGTGATAGCGCTGACCAACCTCTTGCCTTGGTTGCCATTTTGGTTCAAGGAGATGGGCCATCCTTTGAGTCACGAAGCCACCTGGACTTGGATGGTGTTATCGATCCCCTTTCTGGTCGCATCCATTGGATTGGAGAATCTACGTTTCCATCAACTCGGCATGTACGACGACCGGATGTGGTTAAACCAAAACGGCAGCATCGTCTCCGCTCCCATCGAACAGGCGATCAGCAACCGGACCTTCCTGGTGGTGCAGGGCTCGACGACCCCGCTTTCGCTCTATCCCCGCAGAGACATCGAACGATTGGTGTTGCCCTTGCTCCACCGGGCAAAACCGGAATCGACCCGCGACATCGGCAAACGGTGGTTGCGAAAACACCCTGCCTTGGTGTGGGGATTCTGGCTGTGGCTCGTCGTTCTTGGGCTGGTCGTGACTTTTGTTTAGGGCCAATTCACTGTTGGGCTACTGGCTTTGCCACCCCCAAGCGCACCCCGCTGTCGATCTACCCCGACATCGAGATCGCCCGCCATATGCTGCCGCTGCTGCCCAGCGCCGTTCAGGTCCCCACCTCGTTCATGCGGGGGCTGTGGTGGCGCGACAACAGGGTGGCCATCATGGTGTTGCTCGCCCTGGGCGTGGGTGGGTTGCTGCTGTTCGCCGTTTATTGAGCCGGTCCCGGCTCGACCCAAATCAAAGCCTCGGTCGCAAACCCCAAGTCCTTGGCTTTCTTCAGAAGGGCATCGCGGGTCGCTGCGTCGATCTCGGGTTGTCGGGCCAGAATCCACAGGTAATCCCGGTCGTTGCCCGCCACCAGCGCCACTTGGTAATCGGGATCGAGATCGAGGATGTGGTAGCCACCGTAGAAGGGGCCGAAGAACGAGACCTTCAGGCTGGCGGTGGCGGGGTCGCCTAGAAAGTAGGCTTTCCCCTCGGCTTGCCGCCACTGCCCCTTTTCTGGATCGAACCCCCGATTGAGCACCCGCACCCCGCCGTCGTCGCGCAGCGAATAGGTGGCGGTCACCCCGGTCAGCCCCCGTTCGAAGGAGTGGTCGAGCCGGGCAATCTCGTGCCAGGTGCCGAGGTAGCGCTCCAGGTTGAAATCGGAAACGGGGGTTACGCCGGAGGGGATCGAGGCGCAGGAGGTCAGCAGCAGGGTCAGCAGGGCGAACAGCGGGCGCATGGGGGCTCTCCTTCGGCTTGGGGGGATCGATACCCAAGGCTGAGCGCCGCCGCCACCGCTCGTTCCCTCACATCAACTTCAGCCGCACCCGCAACTGCCCATCCTCGACGACCACCTCCTCCAGGGTCGCCTTGAGCAGTTTTTCTTTGAGGGAGTCCTCTTTCAGGGTGTAGATGGGGTGTTTGGTCAACCAGTCGGTGAGTAGCGCCCCAGCCACCACCTTGACCGTCTTTTCGTACAGGGGGCTTAAACCGGGGGAGTGGAATTCGGCGAGCCGGGGTTGATCGAGGTAAAAGGCCCCCTGTTCGGCATCGAAGCGCAGCTTACCCGCCACGGCGGCGGTGAAACTGCCCAACGGCATCCCCGACACCAGCGCCGTCCCCACCGCCCCGACCGCGATCTCTTGGGTTTGCCCATCCAGCGTCACGCTGGGCTGCGCCAAACTGACTCCTACCCCCTTGTAATCGCGCACCAAGGGCATGGCCTGGCCCACCTTGTCGCGGATTTCGTCGGCGCTGAAGGTGAGGTCAAAGCTCAGAGCCTGGGCCTGAAAAGGGAGCAGCAGCAGGAACAACACAGGGAGGAAGCGGCGCATGGTGGGCCTCGGGGTTTGAGGGGAGGGTGAACCGGAGCATCCAAGCAGGGAGGTTGCCTCCCCCTGCCCGATTGAACAAGGGCGTGGCCACCGGGGGGGTACTTTGGGAGGAGGCTATGAGGTTCGAATGGAGGTTGGGGTGGCGGGGTTGCCTCTTCAGGTCGCGGTCGGGGACCGCCCTACAAAAACCCCGACCGCCAACCAAAGCCTGTGGGAGGTGACCTCTGTCGCCGAAGCGAAGCCGCGGGGGGCGCAGGAAGGCACGGTTTGGGCAGTCGTCCAATCTTGCGGTGGAATGGGGTCGAGGTGGCGGGTTGCCTCCTCAGATCGCCTCCTTCGACAAGCTCAGGATGAGCCCAAAGGGCGGCGATCCTACAAAATCGCCCCTCTCATCTCGTTCCCCGCCTCCTCCAACAAATCGAGCTTGGCCTGTCGATCCAGCTTTTTAATCGACGCCTCCCGGCGCAGAGCCGAGCCTCGGTTGTGCCCCGACTCCAAATACACCACCGCCTCGGGGCTTCGCCCCCGGAAGAACTTGGCCCCCTTGCCCGTGCGGTGCTCCTCAAGGCGGCGCTGGATGTCGGTGGTGATGCCGGTGTAGAGGGCACCGTCGCTGGCGCGAATGATGTAAACCTGCCACCTCATGCCGCCCCCCCAGGTTTTGAAAACAGCACCACGTCGCGCCCAACAAACTCGGGCACCACCCCCCAACGCATCCCCAACCAGGCAAAGGTCGCCTGCGAAAAAAAACAGACGTGGGTGACATCCTGGATGTAGCGCCAGCTTTTGAACCGCGCCCGATCCAACACCGGCTGGGTCATCAGCCCCAGGCAGCCACCGGGGCGCAGCAACGACCACAGCCGCTCCAGCTCAGCACCGGGATGGTGCAGATGCTCAATCACCTCGGTGGCGGTGATGAAATCATAGGTGCTGCTTAAGGGGGCAAGACCGGGGAAGTAAAAAGCATCGAAGCGAGCCATCGTATGCCCCCCCTCTTCGAACATGGCCACCAACGCCGGGGCGGGGCCGCAACCGAAGTCGAGCCCGAGGCTGCCGGGGGGCAGGCGCTGCTGCATGGGGGTGAACACCCGGCTCAGAAAACGGCGGTAGGCGGGGTCGTCCAGTCGGTTGTCGTGCAGGTCGTACTCGGCCCGCTCCCGCTCGGGGCTCGGACGCTGTTCGGGGGGGACGAAGACCAACAGACAGGTGGCGCAGCGCAGGTAGTCGCGGTTGGGGTCGCGGTGGAAGGGGGTAGCCCCAACACCGCCGCACAACGGGCAAATCACCGCAGTTCTTCAGGCTTGGGGACGATGACCCGCCGCTCGAACCGCCAGTGGGTCTGGTAGAAAGACTCGATGGAGGGTTTGACGATCTGGGCGAAGAAGGAGGCATCGATGGCCAGCCACGGTTCGATCAGATCCTCGTCGACCCCCGCTTCCTGAAGCGATTGCCGCAAAATCTGCTGGCGCAGCTCGAATTGCTCGGGGGTGATGTAGAGGGCGCGGTGGGCCATGCGGGGCTGTTTGCCGTAGTAGGCGACATCCAGCGCCCCGAACTTGATCGCCATAAACTGGCTTTGCCGCTGCTCGATGGCGCGCTGGTCGTGCCCCTCGAAAAACTTGCCCAGCCAGGGGTGGAGGTAGAGGTGGTCGTAGAAGATCTTGTGGACCCGCTCCAAGGTCGCCATACCGCCGAGACGGTCATACAGGGTCGGTTCGCCGCTCACTCGTCGATCTCACCCTGGGTCAGCGCCTGGGCGTACCACATGCGATAGGGACCATCGACCCAGGGAACGATGGGGGGGCGGCCCGCTTGGTCGTACATCTCTAAAAAGCGGCCCATCGGCCAGGCCTGGGCAAACCAGAGGTGACCAAACCAAAAGGTCAGCCCCTCCTTGGCCTGTTCTAAAGGCTCGTGGCGCTGGGTCAGCCGGTAGAGCGACACCGCAAGCCCGGTGCGGTCGGCCCCCGACACGCAGTGGACCAAGATTGGACGCGGGGCATGGTCGAGAACGCCCAGCAACTTGAGCATCTCGTCGGGCCGGGGGAAGTGGGTGGCACTGAGCAACACGTCCACATGCTCGGCCCCCGCCGCCTGGCTGGCCGCCAGCTCTTCGGGGTACCACGCCTGGTTGGGGTTGGGGCCGCGCAGGTTGAGTACCGTCTTGATGCCGTATTCGGCAATGGTCTCTTGCAGCTGCTCGCCGTTCATTTGTGAGCTGCGATAGAACTCGCCCTGATGCACCACCCCGAAATTCTGAAACCCCAGCAGCCGCACCCCCCAAATGGCGCCAAGGATCAGCACCACCGCAAGCAGGGCCAGGATCAGACGTTTGAAGAAGGTTTTTACCGGGTGGCTTTGCTGGAAAGAAAATTTCATTGGAACCGTCTCAATGGAAAGAAAGGGGCGCGGTCGGAACAGCCTCGGGCGTCTCATCGCGGCGCACGTGAACCCCGACACCATGACCGGGGGGAAGACCCCGCGCCGGGATCCTCGTCACCGTTGCCCCTCCCCCGCCTGAGTGTTCACCCTGCGGATGCCCCCCTCTTCGATCGCGATCAGCCGCCGTTTGAACAGATCGCCAATCGCCATCTTGAAGCTCTTTTTGCTCACCCCGAGGGCGGCATGGATCGCCTCGGGATCGCTCTTGTCGCTCAGCGGCAGGTATCCCCCCGCGCTCGCCAACCGTTTGAGAACCTCTTGGGCCAGCTCCTCGACCTTGCCGTAGCCGGGGGGTTGCAGGGCGATGTCGAGTTTGCCGTCGTCCCGCGCCCGCTTGATGTACCCCTTGAGCGACTGGCCGTATTTCAGGGGGCGGTAGATGTCGCCATGGTGGATCACCCCCCAGTGCAGATGGTCGACGATCGCCTTCTGACCCAAGTCGCTTTTGCCCGCTACCAGCAACGCCACCTCGTCCCCCTTGCGGTAGTTGGGGGGGGTGTGGTCGAGAAAACGGTCGATCCGGGCGCTGGCCTTGATCCGGCCGTCGCGCTCGTCCAAATCGAGAAACACGAGCACCGAGCGCCCCTCTTCAACGGGGCGGGGCATCTCTTTGTTGGGCAGCAGCACATCCTTGGGCAATCCCCAATCGAGGAAGGCGCCGATGGGGGTCACCGAGACCACCTTGAGATGGGCGAACTGGCCGACTGTGGCGCGGGGGGTAGCGGTGGTCGCCGCCGGGCGCCCCTCGGAATCGTGGTAAAGAAACACCCGAACCTCGCCCGCTTCGGGCAGGGGGGGGGCGCCGGGAATGAGGCTCAGGGGGATGTCGCCCAGGGAGCCGCCGTCGAGCAACAGGGTGTCGCCTTGGCGGCTTCGGATCTTCAGGGTGGCGTATTGGCCGATCTGGGGCATGGGGCACTCGCAACAAAAAAAGGGGAACGAGGAGTCTACCCGAGACACCCCGTTCCCCCTATCGCTTGCCCCAATCGTTTAGGACAGCGCCGATTCAATCGGCGCTTCCTTAGAACCCAACCGCAGCCTCCTGCACCCAGCCGTGATTCCAAGCCACCGCCTGCACCTGGGCCAGCACCGGATACCGTGCCTGGAACAGGCTCATATCGGTATTGAAACGCTCGGAGAAGCTCACCTCAAAGGTGCCGTCGGCATAACCGGCCACCGTCTGGGGAATCAGGGGGAGCTTGCCGCCGGCGGGGATCTGGTCGGCGACCGTGCGGGCGACGTTGACCGCCTCGAACCGACCCAGGTAGATCACCTTGCCCTTGGGTACATCCAGGCGCTGGTGCAGGGGAATCTCGAAGTTGGCCATGATGTTGTAGCCGGTGCTGATGCCGGTCGCAGTGGCGATCTCGTAACGACCGGCGGGCAACCGCATGCTGACCCAGTACTCAAAACCGCCCGCCAAGTTGCCCTTGCGCTGATCGGCCAGATTGAAATCGAGCACCTGCCCCGAATCGCGGTCGACCACATGCAGCCCCAACACCCGGGGCTGATAGGCGGGCTTGAACTCGTTTGCGGTATCAAGCCGCAGCAGCACAACCGACTCGTCAGCCAACGGCACCGCAGACTGCTCGGAATCCAAAGCCATCGGCGCCGAAGCGCAACCGGACAACACCACGCCAGAAAAAAGGGCCGCCAACCACCGCAGCCGAAGTCCGCTTAACCTGGTGTCCATGATCGTATCCTCCCGTCAAAACTACCCCGAATCCCCTGGGGGATTCATCGTGGCCACCTGCGGCCTGCGACGGTTGTAGGAGACGATTTTTTCAATTCCCGAGAAAGGAACTCGGTCACCCGGACCCAACATTGCCCATGTTCAAAGATCACAACTCCGACGGGGTATGGCAGACCACTTCGATGCGATGGCCGTCGGGATCGAGCACGAAGGCCCCGTAGTAGTTGGATAAATGCTGGCTGCGCATCCCCGGCACCCCCTCCTCCCGCCCCCCGGAGGCCAGAGCCGCCAGGTAAAATTGGCGTACCTGCTCCCGGGTTTGGGCTCTAAAGGCCAGGTGGATCGAGCCGGGGGGATGGCCCTGCAAACCAAGCAGCAGCTCCCCCTTGCCGTCCCGCCCGAGCAGCACCCATCTGTCCCCCTCCAAGACCACCTCGACCCCGAGGGGGGCAAGCGCCTTGGTGTAGAAGTCGCGGCTGCGCTTGAGGTTGGCCACGGGGAAGCCGACGTGGTCGAGAATCATGGGGCGCTCCGAAGATGGGGGGTGATGGAACCAGGGGAGGGATTTACGCCGACAACCAGACCACGCAATCGCGCCCCTTGTGTTTGGCGCCATACATGGCGGCATCGGCCCGGCCAATCAAGGTGTCCCAACTGTCTTTGGCGGGGTCGTAGGTGGTGACCCCCATGCTGATCCGAATCGGGGTCGCATCGGCTGTCTGCACCTGCTGGGCGACCGCCTCTTTGAGCTTCTCGGCCACCTCCACCGCTTGTTCCCCCTGGGTGTTGGGCAACACGATCAAAAATTCCTCCCCCCCGTATCGGATCACCACGTCGTAGGGGCGCAGGTGCTGTTTGATGGTCTGCGCCACCCCCCTCAAAGCCCGATCCCCCGCTTGGTGTCCGAAGCGGTCGTTGAGCTCTTTGAAGTGGTCGATGTCGGCCATCAGCACCGCCAAGGGCTCGCCACTACGTCGAGCAAAGGCCAGATCCCGGGTCAACACCTCGTCCAGCACCAGCCGGTTGAACACCTGGGTCAGGGGATCGATGCGGGCCTGAGTCTCAAGCTCGATCCTCAACCGGGTCGAGGCGACCCAGACAAAGCCGAAGGCCGAGCCGATCATCGCAAGTTCGGTGCTCAGGAAGGTCAAAGCGTGGGGGGTGCCCATCGCCATCAGGTCGTCGGGTTGCGGGGTGGTCAGGGTGAGAACCAAACGAAACAGGGCAACCAGCCCCATCAACATGAAGGGGATCGCGGTGAAAAGGTAACCCCGCTCCAGCCCCTTTTCTTGGTGGCGCATCAGGGCACGCACCACCGCGAAGGCAAAGATCATCAGCAGAAGACTGGCCCAAACCACCCGGCCCGTGAGGCTGGGGGTGGCCATTGAAAACCAACCGACCACCCCGGCATGAACCGTCAGCACCACCCCCCAGAACCACCCCGGGGGGGTAGGTCGGTTGCGAAAGCGGATCACCGCCTCGTAATAGGCGATGAGGGCCACGACGATCAGCAAATTGCCGCCCAGAATAGAAAACGCATCGGGGATTTGGCCGCGCAGGCCGATCAGCAGGGTCGAGGCGGCGACACAAAAGTTGGCCACCCCAAACAGACGCAGCCCCCCGAACTCCTTGTGCTCTCGGGCGTAAAGGATGAAGCCGACCCCGAAGAGCAACCCAAACAGCACGTTGGTCAGCGCCAGGGTGCGTATGTCGAGCAGGGGATGCAGCATGTCGTTCTCGTTTTGAAGGCGGCGAAAACACAGGGGGGACGGCAACACCGTGCCTCAGCCATCGCCCGAAGTAAACATCACCCCCTGCCCCGCCCGCCTTCTCATGGCCGACGAGCTCTGTAGAACAAAAAAGCCCCCCGAATGCTTCGGGAGGCTCGTGGGGCAGACACAAGGGCATCTTCTAAGGAGGCGCCGATTCAAGGCAGGAGCCTTGAATCGGCGTTTCCCTAAAGCGGCATCGACTCCACCGGGAGGGAATTCAACGCGGGGAACACATGCTGAAAGAGCCGCATGTCCTCTTTAAAGAGGTTCAAGATTTCGACCTGAAAGGTTCCATCGCTGTAACCGGTCACCGCTTGGTCGATCAGGGGCAGCAAAGGTCCGGCGGGGGGCTGGTCGTCCCGGATTCGGGCGACGTTGCGGGCCTCGATCCGGCCCAAATAGAGTACTTTGCCCCCCGGCACCGTCACCCGACGATGCAACGGCACCTCGAAGTGGGCCTGAATGTGGTAGCCGAAACTCATGCCGGTCATGGAGCTGATTTCGTATCGGCCGGGGGGCAAACGCAGGCTGACCAGATATTCGTAACCGTCATGCAGCGAGATCAGCCTTGCCCTGGGTTTGAATGCCACCGACTCCTGTGTTGCCTCGTCCACGACATGAATCGCCAATACCGCCGGTGGGTACCCCGGCTTGAGTTCGTTGACGGTGTGCATGCGCAGCAAAACGATGGCGTCGTCCCCCACCTCGACCTGGGCTTGTTCGTCCTCCAGCGCCATCGACTGCGTGGAGGCGCAACCGGTCAGCAGCCACAGGGCCACCCAGCAGCCGAACCAATGCAGATAGGTGCAGATGCATCGATGTGTGTTCATCCCTGCCCCTCCTGGCGCAAACGCCGCAACGATGTCCAACGACACCACGCCACGCGAACGACCGCTCTCTAGGAGTCTGTCGGGCTTGAGCGTCCGTAGCGAGCCGAGTGGGGAATCGAGGCCAAATCTCCCCGGTTTTGAGGATCATAGTGGTGGCTATGTGACGAAAAACCGGGGGAATTTGGACCGATTACCCGCCGGCGCACGACTGCATGGATGCAGGAGGTAGAGCAATGCAGGAGCAATTGCCGAGTAGGACGATCTCAAGCCCGACAGCCTCCTAGTTCGATCCCGCAACCGCCCCATGTTGGCAGGTCGTGCGACCCTGCCTCTGTTATGCCCTGCCTGCGGGACGGAGCGGCATTGGACCCCCTCCACCCGCAGCGGTTTCTTCCCCCCATCCTGTGACGGGGGATCAAGACTCACCCCTGCGACGGCAAGCGTTCGACCGTCAGCGACCGCAAGGCGGGGAACGATTTTCTGAACACATCCAGGTCTTCGTTGAAGCGGTCTTCGATGTCGATCTGGAAGGTCCCCGAACAATATCCGGCCACCGTCTGGTCAATCAGGGGGAGCTGGGGGCCGGATGGGGGTTGTTCGTCGCTGGTGCGGCAGACGTTGCGGGCGTCGATCCGCCCCAGATAGATCACCTTGCCGGGTGGGATCGCCACCTGTCTGTGCAGCGGCACCTCGAAGTAGGCCTGGAGGTGGTAGCCAAAACTCATCCCGTTCAAGGTGGCGATTTCGTATTGACCCGAAGGCAAACGCAAACTGACCAGATATTCGTACCCCTGCCCCTGGACGACGGGCCGGGCGATGGGTTTGAAGGTGATGGGTTCATGGGTGGCAAGGTTGACCACACGAATGCCCAGAACCTCGGGTTGGAACCCCGGTTTGAGCTCATTGACCGTATGCAGACGCAGCAAAAGGATGGTGTCGTTGCCCAATTCCAGCGGGGCCTGCATGTCATCTAGGGCCATCGGCTGGGTCGGGGCACAGCCGACCAGCAACCCCAGCGCCATCCAGAGTCCCAGCCAGGTCGATTTGCGGTACCACCCATGTTGAATGTTCATCGAAGCCCTTTCCCGGTCGTTGCAACGTCGAAGAGTCCTGCCCATCCCCTACTACGGCCCGCATATCCCCCAATCGAGGGTAGGCTCCGAGCCGCTCGCCTGGACCTCCCAAGCTTTGAAATCGACGAACCGGGTGCAGCGCATATCCTCGATCAACTTCCGCGTCGTCTTAGGATCCCAGAAGATCGCCTCCATCTGCCGGTCATGGGTCACGATCCGCATGTCGTAGGTGTCGAGCGCCTCCTCCAGCCCCTCCACCGGACGCCCCCGAGCGGCCACCACCTGCTTGATCTGCGCCTCATCCAGGTTTTCGGGCAACGTCTCGCCCACGTACATCCCCCACACCGCATCCATGGTCACCCGACTCAAGGTGGTGAGCGGCCCCATCTGTTCGTCGCTGTAGCGCACCGGGGCGCCCAAGCACCCTTGTAACAACAGCATCCCCAGTAGCAGCGCCCCCAGCGCCGCTTTCTTAAACCCAAAGTGTCGCATCGCCATTCTCCTCCTTGCCGATCAGGGTGCCGGTATCCAGATTCCAGTTGAGTAGCTCAGGCAGCTCGGGATCCCCCTCCCCCTTGAGCGCCCCCTCCATCAACCCCCAAAAGCGAACGACCCGATCAACCCCAAATTGGTGGATGTCGCGGTAGTGCATGGCGGTTTTGCCGAAACGGTTGTTCTTGGGCAGGGCCGCCTGCTCGATGAAACGGGTGCGGTCGGCGCCGGGGATCACAGCGACCGGCACATAGACGACCCCCTTCTGCTCGGCGGCGTGGCGGAAGAAACCGACGTTGAGGTCGGCGGCGTCCAGGGCGGTGACGTATCCCTTTTGCCAGCCGTCGATTTGCGGGGGATTTTGATTAAACGCGGCGGGGTGAACGGTTTGCAGCATTTGGCGCCACAGGGTCGCCACCGCCGGATCCATCCCCCCGCCGACCGTCAACGCGCGCATGAAGTCGGCCCACTCAGCATTGATCAGCTCGACCCTGTAGGTCTCTTTGTAGATCCAGGAATCCATGACCATTTCGCAGGCGCGGTGCTCGGTTTTGTGGGCGGCGTATTCCCCGACGATGGCCCGCACCACCGGGTGGATGCTGGCGTCGAGAACCACGTGGGAGGCATAGCCGAAGAGCCAGGCGGCCGAGCGCATGAAGAGGGGATCGTTTTGCTCGGCGACGAAGCGGGGTTTCAGCTCGGCAAGCCCGGCCCGCACCATGTCGCCGGTCGCCTGGTAGTGCATGAGGTCGGCCCAGCGGTTGGAGGCGTCGTTGAAGATCAAGCGGTGGAGGTAGGGGTAATCGGGGCCGACGGCACCGGCTTGCAGCCATTCGTTGTAGCGATTGAGCGCTTTTGCGAGGAAGGGCGATCCCCCCTCGACCCGGCTTTTGGCCAGATCGGCGGCGATCATGTGGGCGAAGGCTCCTGGCATGGGGGGCTCCTTGTCTCTTTGAAAAACAGGCATATGGAATGCTGCTTTATGCCGCCGATGCTACCGGCCCCTTGTGGGGCTGTCATTCGTCTTTCATTCGCTCGGGGCGGGCTGGGTTCAGCCTGTGTGGGGGGGCTTGCCCAGGGGGTAAGTCAGAATGCTGTCGGGATTCAAAGGCGGCCACGACAGAGCGTGGCCCTCCCAAAACCGATCCGCCATCACCACGAGGGGCATTCTGGAGGGACGCGCTGTGTCGCGTCCGCTTTTCCCACGCAAACGGCAACGTCAGTCGTGCCAGGGCAGAACGCTGAATTCCCCCTGAAACGGCCATTGCTCAGTGGCGTCGCAAAGCCCGGCCCGCACTGGGTTCAATCGCACGTACGCCCATTTGGCGGCATAGCTTTCGGCGTGCCTCAGTTGGGTATCCCAAAACGACTTCTGCCAAATCGGCAACAACTCGGGGTGGGGCCACTGGCTCGTCGCCTGCGACTTCCAGAACTGAACCCACCTCGCTACTGGCGCCCCCGCGAACGCGGATGGGGCACAAAACAGGTGAATGTGGTCGGGCATCACCACATACCGCCCCACCCTCCAAGCATCGGCTTGGCGCCACACCGTGCGGAGCAGATCGTGCACCTCGGGACGGGCCAACAGAGGGCGGCGGTTTTGGGTGCAGACCGTGACCAAAAGGATGGGGGAACGGTCGTCGGGAATCTTTGGGGGGAGGTGAGGAGGGGTTTTGCGGGGACGGGCAGGGCGTTGGGGCCGGGGAGGCTTGGGGTGGTCGGTCATGCACTGATCTCCTGTTCCATTCAAATCCGTGAGGTCATCCCTCGATCATCCCAAAGGGACGCGCTGATTGATGAGCGCTTCCGAGCGGCCCTGGGACGGGCCGCCAAAATCAGGAACGTCCGTAGGCCGAAGCTCTGCTGATTTTGAACGCGGAGCAAAAACCATCGCCGCCTCATGGCGCCTACTTTTGGTTTTTGCCAGGCGTCGCTGATTCAAGGCGGATGCCTTGAATCAGCGTTTCCAAAGGCGGCCACGACGGAGCGTGGCCCTCCCAAAACCGATCCACCGCCCACGCGAAGGGGCCTTGTGGAGAGGGACGCGCTGTGTCGCGTCCGCTTTTCCCACGCAAACGGCAACGTCAGTCGTGCCAGGGCAGAACGCTGCCGAGCCCCTCGAATCACCATCGTCAAAACCCAGACTGCCTGCACCCAAAGGCGGCCACGACAGAGCGTGGCCCTCCAAAAACCGATCCGCCATCACCACGAGGGGCATTCTGGAGGGACGCGCTCCGTCGCGTCCACGGTCGCGCGAAGCGTGACCCAAAGGTTTCCCCCCTCACCTGCCCCATCCGTCATGCCGTTTTCATCGCCACAGTCGATGCGCGCCATGACACCGATCCCGGTCTCACCCAAAACCCAGGAGCCAAACCACGCTGAGGATCAAACCAGAACGATGGTGTCGCCGTAGCGGGCCAAGGTGGCGTCGTGGGTCAGAAGCCGCATCGGCTCCACCAACGCCTGGGCCGCCAACAGGCGGTCAAATGGGTCTTGGTGGTGTGGGGGCAAGGTTTCGATGGCGGCGGCGTGTTCGGGCTCGACAGGCAACGACCCGAACCCGGAGGCCCGGAAATACCGCACCGCCTCCTCCCCAGAAACCGGCATGTCGCCCCGCCCCAAGCTGTGCTTGATGGCGATCTCCCAGATTGAGGCGGCGCTGACCCACAAGTGGGCGCGGGGTGAGAGGATCAACTCCCGCGCTTTTTCAGACAGGCGGGGGCTGTCGGTCACCGCCCACAGGGCGATGTGGGTATCGAGCAGCAGATTCACGGCGCCCCCCCGCCCAAAAACAGGCGCGCCACCTCGTCGTTGTGGGCGTCGATGTCGTCGGGAACCTCAAAGAGCCCCTTGGCCACCCCGATCCGTTGTGCGATGGGGACGGTCGAAATCGCCACCAACTTGGCGGCAGGCTTGCCGTTGCGGGCGATGACGATCTCCCGCTCCTGCCCCTGCTCAATCGCCTCGACCAACCGGGAAAGGTTCGATTTGGCTTGCAACATGTTGACGGCAGACATGGCGGCCCCTCCTGCTTGATGAATAGAAATCATGGTTAGTCTAGTCTGGCTAAGACCATGCGCAAGACGATGTGGATGGAATGGTTGTGGAATGGTTCTACCGGGGGGAGGAGCGCCCAAAAGGGGGAGCGGCTGTTTTAGGCGCAGACCGTGACGAACTCGATGGGGGAGCAGCCGTCGGGAATCTTCGAGGGGAGGTGAGGCGGGGTTTTTCGCGGGTGGGCAGGACGTTTGAGCCGGGGAGACTTGGGGTGGTCGCTCATTTCCTTTTCTCCTGTTCCATTCAAATCCGTCAGATAAATCCTTTGTTCATCCCAAAAGCGGCCACGACAGAGCACGCCCCTCCAAAAAACGGTACACCGTCACTGTGAGGGGCTTTGTGGAGGGACGCGCTGCGTCGCGTCCGCTTTTCCTTCACCAATGGCGAAGTCAGTCGTGCCAGGGCAGAACGCTGCCGCGCCCCTCGAATCACCATCGTCAAAACCCAGACTGCCTGCACCCAAAGGCGGCCACGACGGAGCGTGGCCCTCCCAAAACCGATCCGCCGCCCACGCGAAGGGGCCCCGCTCCAGTCGCCCGCCCTGCCCCACGCTCAACCACATTGCGTGATAACCCAGGCCTTTTTGAACCGGGCGGCTCGTGCGTCCTCTTCACGCATCCAGACAAACATATTGCCCCGGTCATACCACTCGAAGCCCAGCTTTTCGTTGCTGGCGATTTGCATCAGAAGACGCCACTCGGAAGCTCCGAGGGCCAGCGCCTGGGCTTCGCAGGTGTCGTACGGATGCGGAATGTCGAGGGGCTGACCGTGGGTCAACAATTGACACGCCAATTCCATGGCGTCGTTCTGGATCGCCTGGGGATACCCCCCAAGGTAAGAATCATATCGGTCGTCGAATCCTTCCTGGTTTTCGAACAGCTCCTCATACCGCTTCATTTCAGCCTCGTTCAATGCCAAGGCCTTCACTTCGGAGCGACCCGGCGAAGGTCGGGGCTTTGCCAATTTGAAGCGAATGTTTTTACGTAGAAACAGCTTGTACTGGCCAAAACGATCATTGGCGGGAACGGGCGGCGTTTCCCGTTCAGGGTATGACCCGTTCCCCTCCGGCAGGTAGATCAGCCTCCACGCCTTGACATCGTCGGGTTGACTGCCATGGGGGGGATATTGGGCATCGACGAAGAACAACAACGTGCCGCGATCCGGCAGCCATTCCAAATGCTGCTCCTGTGCCGCCTCGCTCAAGTCGATGGCAACGACGAAACTCAACGGCACCCCGCCCGCGGTAGGCCATGGGGTGTCGGGAGGCAAGCGGGGAAGACCGCCCCAATAAGATAGGCTTTCGTTCTTGGTGACATGAAGGCGAAGCGCCTGTCGGCGCAGTGGAAGTGTCAAACGCGAAACATTGCGACAGGGCATTGCCGCCAAACGCCGCCTGTTTTTTTCTCCCTCTTTTTTCAAAGCCCACCAGAGGATGTCTTCCAAAATGGGCCGAAACATCCGTGGGTTTGGGTCGTTCCATGCGCGATTGCGTATCACCGCCAAGGGGAAGATCCACTCGGACAATTTTTTCCGGCGCTGACGATTCGCCCAGGCGATAAACCTCTCCCACGGTCCTACGGGTTTTTCCCGGTCCTGGTTTTTTTGGGGGTCATCCACGCTCATGCTCCTTTGGCAGCCTTCGATTCCTCTCACCTTCTATCAGTCATCAATCCCGGACAACCGAGTTGTTGCATGTTCTGCAACAACGCACCCGCTCCGTCGTCGCGCCCCTCCCGCCATTAAAAAACCCCAATAGCCTGCCCTCCCGCACCATCCGGAATCACCTGGAGGCTACCCATACGGCCCCACATCAAAACCGGTATGTACACATTTTGCACATACCTCATTCCCCCCCATCGCGCCGCAACTCCAGGCGCGTTTGGGCCTCCACCATCGCCTTATGCAGCTTGGCTTGCAGCACCTCCTTGGGGGGGAGTTTCAGCCAGTATTCGGCGATGTGGATGTTGTCCGGTTCAAGGTCCATCAACTCGACCACCTCGGCATCCTTGCCCCCGCACAACACGATGGCGATAGGGGGGTGCTCGCCGGGTTGTTGCTCGTGTTTGGCCAACCATTTGAGGTAGAGCTCCACCTGCCCTTTGTATTCGGGCCTGAATTCGCCCAGCTTCAGCTCGACCACCACCAAACGCCTAAGGAAGCGCTGATTTAATCGCGCTTCCGAGCGACCCAAGGATGGGTCGCCAAAATCAGGAACGTAAGTGACTGATTTTGCAAGCGAAGCAAAAACCACGCTTTTTGCGAAGCGTGCTGATTCAAGGCAGGATGCCTTTAATCAGCGTTTCCCTAAGCTTGCGGTGGAAGAAGAGCAGGTCGATCACGTAGTCGTGTCCGCCAATTTGGATGCGCTTTTGCCGCCCCATGAAGGCGAAATCGCTGCCCAGCTCCAGGATGAACCGTTCCAGCTCCCGCAAAATGCCGTTCTCAAGATCCCGTTCGCTGAAGTTGTCGTTGAGGTCGAGGAAGTCGAGCAGGTAGGGGTCTTTCAAAAAGAGGGACGGGCTGGCCTCGCCGCTTTGCCGAAGCTGCGTCAACTCGCGGCGGACAACCTCTTCGGGCTGCTTCGAGATCGCGGTGCGTTCGAACAGCATGGCGTCGATCCGCTCGCGCAAGGTGCGCACCGACCAACGACCCTCGGCGCACATGCCGATGTAAAAGTCCCGCTTGGTGGGGTCGTCGAGCTTGATGAGTTCGACGAAATGGGACCAGCTCAATTGTTGCGACAGTGTCGCAACCGTCTGTTGATCGGACAGACAATCGTACAACTTGGTCATCCGGGTCAGACTGGAATAGCTGAAACCGGGGCCGTATTCCCGGCTCAAGCGTTGGGCCAGTTGCTTGAGCACCCCCGCGCCATATTCGGCCCGATCCTCGCACAATAAATCGGTACGAATCGCCCGACCGATCTGCCAATAGGTCAGCACCAACGCCTGATTGACCTGAACCAACACCCGGTCCCTGGCCGCCTCGATCAACCCCCGAATCTGGCCGTGCAGCGACTCGATGTCGCTTGTGGGAAGCGTGTCGTTCATAGCCCCCCCTCCACCTCTAAAATCCGCATCGTCGTCTTCATCACCGTATCGGGGTTCAGCGACATCGCGTCGATTCCCGCCTTGACCAAAAGCTCGGCCAAATCGGGGTGGTCGCTCGGCCCCTGGCCGCAGATGCCGATGGGCCGTCCGTTGCGGTGGGCCCCCTCGATGGCCATTTTCAGGATGTTCAGCACCGCCGGATCGCGCTCGTCGAAGTCGAAGGCGACGATGCCCGAGTCGCGGTCGACCCCCAGGGTGAGTTGGGTCAGGTCGTTGGAGCCAATCGAAAAGCCGTCGAAGATCGTGGCGAAGCGGTCGATGTCGAGCACGTTGCTGGGGATCTCGCACATCACCCAGACCTGCAAGCCGTTCTCGCCCCGCTTGAGGCCGTGGCGCTCCATCTCGGCCAGCACCTTTTGCCCCTCTTCGAAGCGGCGGCAGAAGGGGATCATCAGCGCCACGTTGGTCAGCCCCATGTCGTCGCGCACCCGCTTCATGGCGCGGCACTCCAAGGCGAAACCGTCGGCATAGGCGGGGTGGGCGTAACGGCTGGCGCCGCGAAAGCCAATCATCGGATTTTCTTCGACCAGCTCGAAGTCGGCACCTCCCAGCAAGTTGGCGTATTCGTTCGATTTGAAGTCGCTCATTCGCACGATCACCGGCTTGGGATAAAAGGCGGCCGCAATCGTCGCCACCCCCTCCGCGAGTTTCTCGACGAAGAAGTCGCCTCCGTTTTCATAACCCTTGGTTCTTGCCGCGATTTGCCCCCGTACTTGCGGGTCGGTCAGCCGCTCGGGGTGGACCAGCGCCATGGGGTGGATGCCGATGGCGCCGTTGATGATGAGCTCCAGCCGCGCCAGCCCGACCCCGTCGTTGGGAATGAACGACAGCTTGAACGCCTGCTCCGGGTCGCCCAGGTTCATCTCGATCTGGGTTTTGGGCCGCCTGAGGTCGCCGATCTCCAGCCGTTCAACCCGGAAGGGGAGCGCCCCCTCCAGCACCCTGCCCTCGTCGCCATGGGAGCAATCGACGGTCGCCGCCTGCCCGGTGGCAAGCCGCTCGGTGGCGTTGCCCGCCCCCACCACCGCCGGAATTCCCAGCTCGCGGGCGACGATGGCGGCGTGGCAGGTCCGCCCCCCCCGGTTGGTGACAATCGCGCTCGACCGCTTCATCACCGGCTCCCAATCGGGGGTGGTGATGTCGGCGACCAGGATGTCACCCGGCTGCACCTCATCCATCCGCGAGGGGTCGCTCACCACCCGAATCGGGCCGCTGGCAACCTTCGCTCCCACCGCCCGCCCCGAGGTCAACACCGCCCCCTCCCCTTCGAGGATGTAACTGACGATCACCGCGCCGCTCTCTTGGCTGCGCACCGTCTCGGGGCGGGCCTGGACAATGAAGAGCTCGCCGGTGGCACCGTCTTTGGCCCACTCGATGTCCATGGGGCGATGGGATCCGGCCCGCCTGGAGTAGTGATCCTCGATGGCGAGCGCGTACTTACCTAGTTGGACCACCTCGGGATCGCTCAAACAAAAGCGGGCGCGATCGCTCTCGGGGGCCGAGACGTTGCGGGTGAAGCCGCCGCTGCGTCCCCCCGAATAGATCATCTTGATCGCCTTTTCCCCCAGGTGGCGGCGCAGCACCTGGCCGAAGCCCCGACGCAAGGTCGGTTTGAAGAGGTACCACTCGTCGGGATCGACCGCCCCCTGGACGACGTTTTCCCCCAGACCATAGGCGCCGGTGACGAAGATGGCGTCGCGGAACCCCGACTCGGTGTCGAGGGTGAACATCACCCCGCTCGACGCCAGATCGGAGCGGACCATCTTCATCACCCCCACCGAGAGGGCGACCTTGCGGTGGTCGAACCCCTGGTCGATGCGGTAGGCAATCGCCCGGTCGGTGTAGAGGGAGGCGAAGCATTTGATCGTCGCCTCTTTGAGCGCCGCCTCCCCCACCACGTTGAGGAAGGTCTCTTGTTGCCCGGCGAACGAGGCGGTGGGCAGATCCTCGGCGGTCGCCGAGGAGCGGACCGCCACGTCGGCGAACCCGGATCCGTATTCGGCGCAGAGGGTGCGGTAGGCGGTTCTGAGCTCAGCCCACAGATCGTCGGGCAACCCCGCCAGCAGAATCAAATCGCGGGCCTTGGCTCCGCGCCGGGAGAGCTCCCCCACATCCTGGCGGTCGAGCCCCTCGAAGAGGGCGAAGAGATCATCCTTGATCCCCCCCGCTTCGAGCAGGTGCCAGTAGCCGTCGGCGGTGATGGCAAAACCGTTGGGGATCTTGACCCCGAGCGGGGAGAGCTCCCGGACCATCTCCCCCAGCGATGCGTTTTTGCCCCCCACCGAGGGGACGTCGTCGATGGTGAGATCGGCAAACCAGCGGATGTATTGGGGGGTGGTCATGGCGAGCTCCTGGGGGGAAACGACTTCAAAAGCGGCGACGGACACGACATGCAAAAAAGCTGCGGGGGAATGGGGTTGGGGCGCACCGACCGGGCTGTTTGGTGTGGTGTTGGGCAAAACGCCGATTCAAGGCCTCCTGCCTTTTTCAGCGACGCTGCGCAAAAACCAAAAGCTTCGGCGACTTAGATCGCCTCCTACTTACGCTCCTGATTTTGGCAGCGCTTCCCCAGCAATCGCGCCGGGGCGGCGCTCCTACGCGATCATCGGGCAAATTGATGAAAAATCCGGTTTAGATTTCTTCGCGGCCTTCCGGCTCGGCGTGAGATGCCTGCGACTTTGGCAAGGCCCTCACCCCAGCTCGGCATCCTCCGGCACCACCTTGTCGGCCTCGGCCAGAAGGTCGACCAACGAGACCATCCCGGTAACCGGCCCCCCTTGGCGGGTGATGGGGACGCGGCGGACCCTGGCGGCCATCATCATGCCGAAGGCCAGACTCGCCGGGGCGGTTTCGTCCAAGGCGACCACCTCTGAGGTGCCGACCTCTTTGGCGGGCAGGTTCCAACATTGGCCGAAATCGAAGCGGTACCAGGTGCGCAGCAGATCGGCTGCAGTGATGAGGCGGCGCAGATAACCGGCGTCATCGACCAGGGGTAGGGCGTTGATTTGGCTGGCCAACATCTGATCGGCCACCTCCCCCAGGGTGTGGTTGACCGAAAAGGTGACTGCGCCCGAGGCCAGTTGGCCGATGGGGGTGCTCAGTTGACCAATCCAGGGATTGAGGGTGGCGGCGACCGCCGGTTGGTCGATCACCCGATCGATGTGCCCCCCCTCCCCGTGCAGCATAATCATCCGCACCTTGGTCCGGGCCATGAGGGTCAGCGCCTGACGCAGAGATAAACCGGGGGGCATCGACAGGTCGGGCAGGGGGTCGACCGGACAGGGGGCATCGGGGTCGCCGTTGCGGATCGCCTCCAGCAGCAACGGCTCGGTCAACACCCCCACAAACCGGCCTTCCCGGGCCACCGGCAACACCCCCTGCCCCAGGGTTAGGATCGCCTCCACCACATCCTTGAGGGGCAAATTGGCATCGATACTTAGAAGACTCATGGTGCTCCCCTTTCCGACGCCCCGAATGCCCCCCAAGAGGCAGCGCTTCAGAGCGACCATTCAGTTTTGATCGGCGTCATCCTGAACCTGGACCGCCCCCTGGCGCAACACCTGCCAGCCGGTGCCGCGCCACGCCGCCACAGTCGATGGGGGGGCGTGGCGGGGGGTGTCGATCCATGCCAGATCGACCAATTCCCCCCACTGCCGCGCCGCCTCTTCCCCCTGTTCAGCGGGGGGTTGACCGCTGCGATTGGCCGAGGTGGAGACCACCCCCCCCCAAGCGCGGGCGATGCTTGCTGCGACTGGATCCGAGCTCACCCGTACCCCCACCGTGCCGCTGCCGGCGGTTAATTCCACCGGCAGCCAAGGTTGGGCCGGAAGAACCAGGGTGAGCGGGCCGGGCCAGTGTTGCTCGGTCAGCTTGGCCACCTCGGCTGCGAGCCGTGCGTCGAGTTTCACGAAGCGGGGCAGCGCCGCCAGGTCGGGAATCAGCATCAAATAGGGCTTGCCGCTGCGCCCCTTAGCGGCGTCGAGAAGCCGCAGCGCCGCCCGGTCGAGGGGATGGCAGCCCAGGGCGTATTGGGTCTCGGAGGGGTAGAGGATCAGCCGTCCCCAGGGTAGGGGCAGGTGGCGCTCAAGCATGGTCGCATCCAGGGCAAAGGTCGGCGCCTCGCAGCGGGCAGCCGGGGCAATCGGGTTTTCGGGCGGTGCAGTGGCTTTTGGCCAGCTGCACAATCAGGGCATGGTATTCGTTGAACACAGGGGCCGACGTGGGAAGGTTGTGCTCGAAAAACCACTGGATCTCGTGGTACCCCCCCTTGCCGGGCAGTCGCCCCGCCCGGGTGAGCCAGCGCCGGGTGTAGGCGTCGACCACGAAGGTCGGCAGGCCGAAGGCATACAACACGATGGAATCGGCGGTCTCGGGGCCGATCCCCTTCAGCGCCAGCCAAAAGCGGCGGACCACCGCGACATCATCACCCTGCGGCGCTTGATCCCACGCCGCCGCCAGCCGTCTTAATGTGCCGCTTTTCTGCCTGAAATACCCGGCGGAGCGGATCGCCTCGGCCAGCGATTCTGCGTCGACCTTTAACAACGCTTGTGCCTCAAGCCACCCTTGCCGGCGCAGCCGCTCAATGGCGGTTTCCACATTCCTCCAGGCGGTGTTCTGGGTCAGCACCGCCCCCACCGCCATTTCAAAAGGAGAGGAGGCGGGCCACCAGTGCTGGGGTCCGAAGTGCTGCGCCAGAAGGGCGAAGGAGCGCCCCAGCCACGACGCTGGGTCAATGTGATGTAAACTATCGGTACTCATATGCCGTTCCTGCTGAACTGTCGACCAATACGGTGCGTCGCCTTAGAGTGAGCCCGATAATCGCCCCCAGGAACCTGTCGGACTTGCCGCACCCCAGGATTTCGCCATGACCGCAACCTGTGTCTCGCTGCCCCACATCGACGCCGCCCTGATCGAAGCCGAACTGCGCCGCCTGCGTGCACAACACCCCCAGGGGGGTGGGTTGGTGTTGCTGCCCGAAGAGGAGCAACAAGGGGTTGCGACGATTCAGCAGGCTTTCCGAGCAGCCCAGGTGCCGCTGGCCGGGGCGATCTTCCCCGCCCTGATCTGGCACAATCGCTTTACCACCCAGGGGGGGATGCTGCTGTGGTGGGAACAGGCCCCCCCCTTTGCGTTGCTCGACCTGAGCCAGGGGGATGTCGCCCAGCAGGCGACCACCATCACCGCGCCGTTGATGCCCCACATTCCCGAAACCGGGGCAACGCTGCTGCTGATTTTCGATGCCATGCTGCCCAGCATCGCCGCCATTTTAGACGGCCTCTATTTGGTATTGGCCGACCGGGTCCACTACACCGGGGTCAATGCCGGCAGCGAGACCTTCCAACCCACCCCCTGCCTGTTCGACGACGAGCGGCTGATCGGCAACGGCGCCTTGGCCATGCTGGTGCCTCGCCATCACGACGCCGTGCTGGCCCACGGCTACCGCCCCCCCGAAACGATGATCGCCGCCACCGCCACCGAGGGAAACCGGATCGTCAGCATCGACTGGCGTCCCGCCTTCGAGGTCTACCGCGAGCAGGTGCTTGCCCAGTTCGGGGTCGAGCTCACCACCGATAACTTCTATCAATACGGGGTCCATTTTCCCTTTGGGATCATGCTGGCCGACGGCGAGATCCTGGTCCGCATCCCGGTGGCGCTGACCGAGGACGGCGCCCTGTTCTGCGTCGGCGAGGTCCCCCCCCACGCCATCCTCACCCTGCTGCACGCCCCGCAAGCCTCCTCACTCCACACCGCCGAAGAGCTGGCCGAGGGGATCAAGGGTTGGGGGGCGCCCGAGAAGCAGGTACTTACCTTCTACTGTGCCGGACGGCGGATGCACCTGGGGCTGGCGGGGGCCGAGCAGGAGCTCGCCGACTTGGCCCGGCTGACGGGGCGCACCCTTGCCGGAGCGCTGTCGCTCGGCGAAATCGGCAGCGCCCATCAAGGGGGCTACCCCCTGTTCCAGAACGCCACCATCGTCTGCCTTTTGCCCTAAACCATGGCGGAGACCTATCACCCCGAACGGATTCTTTCGATCCTCTACGAGATGGCGCTGACCATTGGGAGCGAGGAACAACTTGATCCCCTGGCCACCCGCACCTTGCAACGGCTGCTCTACCACACCGGGTTCCCCTGCGGCCTGTTGCTGCTCGCCCCCTATGCCGAAGGGATCACCCCCGCCCCCCCCTCTTTGATCGCCCCTTCTCTTTTTAAGGTGATCGGCGATCACCACCTGGCTCAGCACTGCGGTCAGCAGCTACCCGGTCTGGGAGGGCTGGTGGAGGGGGATCTGGCGCTGATTGACGATCCCACCCTCATCGACCACCTGCCGGTGCAGCCGGGCCGCTACGTGGCGGCGCTACGCCTGCCGCTGGCCGGGGTAGGGACGATCCTGTTGCTCACCCCCACCGCCCCTCAGGCACCCCCCGTACAGGCCACCCTCCCCCTGCCCGAGATGTTCCGCCCCCTGCTGCCCAATCTGGCCCGGGCGATCCAACTGTGTCAGCGCAGCGAGCGGTATACCCGCGACCTGATTTTCGAACGGGACGAAAGCCGCTCGGCGCTGCGCCAGATTCAAGAGCGGGCCCAGGTGACCCTCGATTCCATCGGCGACGGGGTCATCACCTCCGATCCCCAGGGGCAGGTCGAATACCTCAACCCGGTGGCCGAAAAACTCACCGGGTGGAGCAGCCACGAAGCAGTGGGACGTTGGGTCGAGGAGGTCTTCCGGGTGGTCGAGGAGGGGAGCGGCAAAGAGGCCGAATCGATGATCGCCGCCACCCTGGCGGGGCAGGTGAACCCTCGGTCCCAGAAGGTGCTCAGCCTGCTCCACCGCAGCAAGGGGGAGACCCCCATCGAGTACTCCTCGGCTCCAATCCGCGACCGGGAGGGGGCGATCCTCGGGGTGGTGCTGGTCTTCCACGATGTCAGCACCACCCGCAAGTTGACCCAGATGCTGAGCTGGCAGGCCAACCACGACCCCCTGACCGGGCTGCTCAGCCGCCGCGCCTTCGAGCGCCGCCTTGAGGAGGCGATTGCCTCGGCTCGGCGAGGGGAGGCGCGCCACTTCCTGCTTTATCTCGACCTCGACCAGTTCAAGGTGGTCAACGATACCTGCGGCCATGTGGCGGGGGACGAACTGCTGCGCCAGCTCGGCGACCTGCTGCGTTCGGTGATTCGTGAGCGCGATGCCCTGGCCCGACTGGGGGGCGACGAGTTCGGCATGGTGCTGGAGGACGCCCCGCTGTCGTATGCCATGACGATTGCCCAGAAGCTGCGCCAGGCGATTCAGGCGTTCCGTTTTTCGTGGCGGGAACGCCCTTTTCGCATCGGCGCCAGCATCGGCATCGCCGCCATCGACGGCCACGACTTGGAGCTCGGGGCGGTGATGAGCGCCGCCGACCTGGCCTGCTACGCCGCCAAGGAGGGGGGGCGCAACCGGATTCACCTCTACACCCCCGGCGACGCCGAGTTGACCCAACGTCGGGGCGAGATGAACCGGATGGCCGAGATCGCCTTCGCCCTGGAACACAACCAGTTTCACCTCTACGCCCAGCCGATTGTACCGGTGGTGCGGCCGGGCCCACCGGGTCGCCATCTTGAGATTCTGGTACGGATGAGCGACCAGGGGGGGCGGTTGCTCCCTCCGGCCAGCTTCATTCCGGCCGCCGAGCGTTACCACCTGATGCCGGCCATCGATCAATGGGTGATTCGGGAGGTTTTCGGGGTGCTGGGGGGGATGTTCAAGGGGGGATGGCAACCGCAAAAGGGGGATCTGCTCTCGATCAACCTGTCGGGGACCTCCCTCAACGACGACGACCTACTCCCGTTTATTCAGGGTGAGCTGGTCGCCCAGGCAATCCCCCCTGAGTTGATCTGCTTCGAGATCACCGAAACCGCCGCAGTCGCCCATCTGGGCAAGGCATCCAAGTTGATCGAAGCGTTGCACAAGATCGGCTGCCGCTTTTCGCTCGACGACTTCGGCAGCGGGCTATCGTCGTTCGCCTACCTCAAGGCGCTGCCGGTCGATTTCTTGAAGATTGATGGGGGGTTCGTGCGCGACATGCTCATCGATCCCATCGACCGGGCGATGGTCGAGAGCATCAACCGAATCGGCCATGTGATGGGCAAACGGACCATTGCCGAGGCGGTGGAGCAGCCCGAACTGCTCACGGCGCTGGAGGAAATCGGGGTCGATTGCGCCCAAGGGTTCGCCATCGCCCGCCCCAGGCCGCTCCACGAGGTCTTGGCGTTGGTGTAGCAGGGCGGCGGGTTTCCCCACCGCCGTTTCGCGGGGGGTATGGCACGGCAGGGCAAGCACGGCAGGGCAAGTTCCGGCAAGAGACGAGGGGGTTGCCCCTTCATTCGCGGTCGGGGAGTGCTCTTACATCCCCCCCCAATCCCGCCTGTGGGAGGCGACCTCTGTCGTCGAAGCGAAGCTGGGGGGGGCGATCAAAACCACGGTTGGGGCGACGGCAATCGCTGTTGCTCTTTGGAGGGCCACGCTGCGTCGTGGCCGCTTATGCTTTATCACACAAAAGGCGGACGCGACGGAGCGCGTCCCTCCAGGGGGCACCTCGTGCGGACGGGGTTGGGGGGGGGCGAGGGGTTGCCCCTTCATTCGCGGTCGGGGAGCGCTCTTACAAAAACCAACCCCGCAATACATCGACCCCTCCCCCCGCCTTACCGTATCAGCTCCGACCGCGACGGGGGCGGGGGTTCACCGGTTTGCCTCTGCCATCTTTTTGGGCCTGTTCCCGGCGCTGGGTGCGGGGCGATGGATCGTTGGCGGTGCTGCGTCCGCTCCGTTCCACCCGCTCTTGCCGACCCTCAGGTTTGCGACCTTCGGGCCGATGGCCCTGCGACCGTCCACCCCTGGTGGATCCCCCCTCCTCGCCCCGGGAGGGGCTGCGCTCCTGCCGACCGGCCCCGCCCTGGGGGAGCTGCCCTCCCCGCTCTTGGGGTCGCCGATCACTGGCCGGGGTCCGTTGGGGGCGACCCTCTTGGCGACCCTGCGCGGCGGGCGATTTTGGAGGACGACCCTGGCCCCAACGCTCGCCGCTGGGCTCCCGTTGCGGCTCACGTTCCCCCCTGGCTTGACCTTCCCCCTCCCGGTGCGGACCACGCTCCTGCCTGGGACGGGGCGCCAGGGTGCGGTCGAGCCGCCGCCCCTTGCTTTCGCGCCGCACCGCCAGCGGGGCCGCCTGCCCCCCCGCCATTCCGACCTCAACCCGCAGCGCCTTTTCTTCGTCGGGTTCGAGCTTACGGAATTTGCCCGGCTTTAAATAACCCATGGTCACCGGCCCGAAAGCGACCCGCATCAGCCGCGCCACCGGCAGCCCCAGGGTGTCGAACATGCGGCGCACCATGCGATTGCGCCCCTCGTCGACCGTCACGGTCAGCCAGCAATTGGCCCCCGTCTGGGCGTCGATGGTCGCCTGCATGCAGCGGGCCGGACCGTCGTCGAGATCGATTCCCGCTTTGAGTTTATCGAGCTGCTCCTGGGTCGGGGTGCCGAAGACCTTAACCCGGTAGGCGCGTGGCACGTGATGGGCCGGGAGCATCAGCCGTTGAGCCAGATCGCCGTCGCGGGTGAGCAGCAGCAGCCCCTCGGAATTGAAGTCGAGCCGCCCCACCGTAGGCCAACCCTTAAAACGGCGGGGGAGCAGGTCGGCAATCACCGGGCGACCCTGGGGGTCGGTGCGGGTGCACAGGTAGCCGACCGGCTTGTGCAGCACCACAACCCCGGTTTCGGCAGGGGGAGGCAGGGGGCGCTCGTCGATGGTGATGCGGGCGTCGGGGGGGACCGCGTCGCCCAGGGTAACGGCGCGACCATCGGCCTTGACCCGTCCACCCTCGATCATCTGGTCGGCCTGACGGCGGGAATACAGGCCGCTCTCGGCGATCAGCCGGTTGACCCGAACCGGAGGGCGCCGCTTGGGGGGGCGCGGTTGGAGGGGGACCTCCTCGATCGCCAGGTCGGAAAAATCCTCCTCCCCCTCGTCGGCGAGGTCGCGCAGCACCTGCTCACGCCGTTTCTTGGGCGCGGGGGGCCAATCGGGGGTTTTGCCTTTGTTGCGGCTCATGAAGGACCTATTTTCTTAAGACTTAAGAAATGTGGGTGGGACTTAAGCGCGACCGGACCTATCCAACAAGCCAGACGCCACCTCTTTACCCCACCACGATGTTGACCAGCTTGCCCGGCACCACGATCACCTTGCGCACCTGCTGACCCTCGAAGTGGCGGGTCACCTCGGTGCTGGCCAGCGCCGCTTCTTCCACCTGCTTGGGCGTCCAAGCGGCGGGCAGGGTCAGGCGGGCGCGCAGCTTGCCGTTGACCTGGACGATCCACAGCAGCTCATCCTTGACCAAGGCGCTTTCATCGAGCTCGGGCCAGGTCGCGGCGGCCAGCCCCCCCTCGTGCCCCAGCACCTGCCACAGCGCCTCGCCCAGGTGGGGGGTGATGGGGGCGAGCCCCAGGACGATCCGTTCAAGGGCCTCGCGCCGCGCCGCGCCCAGCAGCGGCTCATCCCCTTCGGCATTCTTCAGGGCGTTGAGCAACTCCATGCAAGCGGCGATGGCGGTGTTGAACTGGTTGCGGGCGAAGTCGTTGTCGAGCCTCTGCCAGGCTTGATGGGTCGCCAAGCGCAGCTCTTTGCCCTTGGGGCCGAGCCCCTCCCAGGTGGCGGGCAGCGGGGGCAAACCGGCCTCGACCGCCTCATGCACCCCGGTCCACAGGCGATGCAAAAAGCGATGCGCCCCCTCGACGGCGGCGTCGGACCATTCCAAGTCGCGCTCCGGGGGGGCGGCGAAGAGGATGAAAAGCCGGGCGGTATCGGCGCCGAAGCGGGCGACCAGCTCGGTGGGATCCACCACGTTTTTCTTCGACTTCGACATCTTCTCGTTGCGCCCGACCTCGGCGGTGGTGCGGATGCCGTCCTGGGCGCAGATGCCGCAGTGGTACTCACCCTCCTCGAAGTTCACATCCTCGGGGTAGAGCCAGCCGTGCTCGGGACATTTGTGGGTGTCTTTGCGCACCATCCCCTGGGTAAGCAGGTTGGCGAACGGTTCATCGCCCGGCACCAGCCCCTCGTCGCGCATCAGGCGATGGAAAAACCGGGCGTAGAGCAAATGCAGAATGGCGTGCTCCACCCCACCGATGTAATGACCCACAGGCAGCCAATCGAAGGCGCGGCCATCAACCATCGCCTGGGCGTCGGGGCTGGTATACCGGGCGTAATACCAAGAGGACTCGAAGAAGGTGTCGAAGGTATCGGTCTCGCGCCGGGCGGCGCCGCCGCACTTGGGGCAATCGACCTGGGTGAACGATGCCATGGCGGCGAGCGGCGATTGGCCGCCGGTGACCACCACATCCTCGGGCAATACGACCGGCAGGTCGGATTCGGGGACCGGGACGATGCCGCAATCGGGGCAATGGATCACCGGGATCGGGCAGCCCCAGTAGCGCTGGCGGCTCACCCCCCAGTCGCGCAGCCGGAACTGCACCGTCGCCTTGCCGGCCCCCTTGGCTTCCAACGCGGCGGTGACGACCTGCTTGGCCTCTTCGGAAGGGATGCCGTCGAACGGCCCCGACTGCACCAGGATGCCGGGCTCGGTGTAGGCGGTGGTCAAAGGGGCGGTCGAAATCTGCCCGTCGGCGCTGATGACCTCTTTCACCGGCAGCCCCAGCTCGGCGGCGAACTCGAAGTCGCGCTGATCGTGGGCCGGGACCGCCATCACCGCCCCGGTGCCGTAGCCCATCAACACAAAGTTGGCGGCATACACCGGCACCACCTCGCCGGTCAGGGGATGTCGCACGTTCACCCCCAAAGCCACACCCTCCTTGGCCATGGTGTCGAGGGTCGCCTCCTTGGTGTCGTGGTGGCGGCACTTCTCGATGAAGGCGGCAAGCTGCGGATTGCCGTCGCTACTGCTTAAAGAGAGGGGGTGTTCGGCGGCGACCGAAATGAAGGTGACCCCCATCAGGGTGTCGGGTCGGGTGGTGAAGACGGTGAGTTCCTGACCGGTTGGGTTGCCTGCGTCGTCAAGTACTAAAAAAACGATCTCGGCCCCATGGCTCTTGCCGATCCAGTGGCGCTGCATGGCGACCACCTTCTCGGGCCAGCCTTCGAGCTGGTCGAGCCCTTCGAGCAGCTGATCGGCGTAGTCGGTGATGCGCAAAAACCATTGTTCGAGGTCGCGCATTTCGACCTCGCTGTCGCAGCGCCAGCAAGTCCCCTCGATCACCTGCTCGTTGGCGAGCACGGTGTGGCACTTCTCGCACCAATTCACCGACGACTTGCGCCGGTAGGCGATCCCCTTGTCGAGCAGGCGGAGGAAGAGCCACTGCTCCCAGCGGTAGTACTCGGGGGTGCAGGTGGCCAGTTCCCGGCTCCAGTCGTAGGAAAACCCGAGCCGTTTGAGCCCCTCGCGCATGGCGGCGATGTTGCCGTAGGTCCATTTGGCGGGGGCGGTTTTGTGCTCGATGGCGGCGTTCTCGGCCGGCAGTCCGAAGGCGTCCCACCCCATCGGGTGCAACACGTTGTGCCCCTTGAGCCGCAGGTAGCGGGCCATGGCGTCGCCGATGGTGTAGTTGCGCACATGCCCCATGTGCAGCCGCCCGGAGGGGTAGGGGAACATCTCAAGGATGTAGCGCTTATCCCCGGTTGCCGCCTCGACCGCCTTGAATTGGTCGGCCTGCGCCCAGATTTGCTGCCAGTGGGGTTCGACCTCGGAGGGGATGTAACGGGGGGACATGGGGACTCCGGCAAAGGGATGCAACCGCCCAGCGGCGGGAAGAAAACGAAAAGGGGAGGGATGTTAACCGATATGGGCGGGGCGGGGGGAGGAGGTTTGCGCGGATGGTAGGAGCGCCGCCCTCGGCGCGATCAACGGGGCAAGAACGACCAAAAAACCAAAACCTATCGCGCCGAGGCGGCGCTCCTACCGCCTTGCGGGGGGGGCGGGGCGGCACATCAAGCAAAAACCCCACCTCCACTCGTAGGAGCGCCGCCCCCGGCGCGATCCATCGGAGCAAGAACCGCCAAAAAACCAAAACCCATCGCGCCGGGGCGGCGCTCCTACCCCCCCTCACACCCAAATCGCATCCCAATGGGGGTATTGCCCGATCTCTTCCACCAACCCCTTGCGTAGCGGATTGGCCACCAAATACCGGGCGACCTTTTCCGCCTCCTCCTCGACCCTCAGCGCGTGGTCGTAATACCCCCGCTGCCACACCTTGCCCCCCATGCCGTGGGCCGCCACCGATTTCATGGAACCGATTACCCGCGCCAAGGGGACGGTGCCGGTCAATTCGAGCAGCCAATGCAGGTGATCGGGCATGAGGACGAACGCCCAGGTTCGCGCCCGCCCCAGTCGTTCCTCCCCCTTCAAAGCGTGAACGACCTGGCGGGCTGCAAAGAGATCGGTGAAATGGGGCGCACGGCCGTGGGTGACGGCGACGACGTGGTAGAGGCGGTGGGCTTCGGAGAAGCGGTAGGTGCGCAGGGCGTGGCCCCGCCAGCGGGTGGGGGATGGGATCATGGGCGCCTCCATGGCGTTGAGGGTGTTCCATTG
>Ga0210006_1000443_pt1 | contig 32236 bp, 29 predicted proteins | sample CryGey02umfilter_2_FD_185452 | JGI IMG/M metagenome (GOLD analysis project Ga0210006, IMG submission 185452) | Groundwater microbial communities from aquifer in Utah, USA - Crystal Geyser 4/10/14 0.2 um filter (SPAdes) (version 3) | ecosystem: Environmental > Aquatic > Deep subsurface >... | reverse complement strand
GTAGTTGAAGTATACTTAGAAGAAGTAACAAAAACTTTTAAAACTGGACATGCCAGAGAACATGCATACAGGCCGGCTTTAGAGGCATTGGTCGAATCTATAAATCCATCTATAAATGCAGTAAACGATCCAAAGCAACAAAAAGTTGGCGCACCTGACTTTGTATTACTTAAAGGTAAAACCCCAATCGGTTATATTGAAGCAAAGGATGTCGATATTGATTTAGAGAAGGAATTTAAAACAAAGAATCAGTTCAATAGATACAAAGCTTCCTTAAACAATCTCTGCTTTACTAATTACTTGGATTTTCACTTTTATCTTGATGGACAAGCGATTCAGAAAGTGGCTATCGCAAGACTTATAGATAACACGATTGAGTTAATACCAGATAATATTCCTTTACTCGAAAGCATCCTTAAAAATTTTACAACACAAAAATCAATTTCTATTAGAAGTCCCAAGGAACTTGCTTCGTTGATGGCTGAAAAGGCGAAAATGCTCAAAAATGTTGTGTATCTATCATTGAAGGATGAGTCAGAAGAAAAAGGACAAGTTGAACAACAATATGAAGTATTTAAACAAATGCTTATTCACGATTTATCATTGGAACAATATGCGGACATTTATGCTCAAACAGTAGCATACGGTATGTTTGCAGCGCGATACCATGATAATTCTTTGAATACATTTACCAGAGATGAAGCTAACAGTTTACTACCAAAATCGAATCCATTTCTTAGAAACTTTTTTCAAACTATCGCAGGCTACAACATCGATAAAAGAATCGTATGGATTGTTGATGACCTTGCGGAATTGTTTAACCATGTTGACGTTCGCGAACTCCTTGCAAACTATGGCAAGGAAACAAAACGACATGATGCAATTATTCACTTTTACGAAACATTTCTTGGAGAGTACGACCAAAAAATGCGTAAGTCTAGAGGTGTTTACTATACTCCTGAACCTGTAGTCGATTTTATTGTAAGGGCTGTCGATGACATACTTAAAACTGAATTTGGGATTACAGATGGTTTGGCAGATACATGCAAAATTGAAGTTGAAAAAGAAGTACAAGGTAGCAAGAAGAAACAAAAGGCAATGGAACACAGAGTTCAAGTACTTGACCCCGCTACTGGTACTGGTACATTTCTTGATCATGTAATAAAGCATATCTATAACTCGAAATTCAAAGGCCAACAAGGTATTTGGCAAGGCTACGTTGACGAGCACTTACTCCCAAGAATTCATGGTTTTGAGATTCTGATGGCTAGTTACTCAATGGCTCATCTTAAACTTGATATTACTCTCGCAGAAACTGGTTATGACTCATCTAAGGGGCAAGGAAAGCGTTTAGGTGTGTATCTTACGAACACTCTAGAAGAACCAGAAGCGCATCAAAGAGATTTGTTTTCACAATGGCTTACTACTGAAAGTATGGAAGCTAACGAGGTTAAGAAGGAAAAGCCAATTATGGTTGTTATGGGGAATCCTCCTTACTCAATAAGTAGTTCAAATAAGGGCGAGTGGATTCAAAATCTCATCAAAGATTACAAAAAGGATCTAAAGGAGAAGAAATTGAACTTAGATGACGATTATATCAAGTTCATTCGTTATGCTCAGTGGTTTATTGAAAAAAATGGTGAGGGGATTATTGCGTATATCTCAAACAATTCGTTTATTGACGGAATAACACACAGGCAGATGAGAAAATCATTACTAGAAACATTTAACAAGATTTATATTTTGGATTTGCATGGAAATGCAAAAAAGAAAGAAGTATCGCCAGACGGTTCTAAAGATGAAAATGTATTCGATATTATGCAAGGCGTAAGTATCAATATTTTTGTAAAAAACAGGAGTTCTAAGCACAAACTTGGAGAAGTTTACCATTCTGAATTGTGGGGCAAGAGAGAAAAGAAGTATGAAGCATTACAAAGCAATGTTAATAAATTGAAATGGAAGAAGCTTGATTATCTTGAACCAGAATACTTTTTTGTACATAAAAATCTTGAACTTGCAGGAGAAAATAATGCCAACTTTTCTATTCAAGATTTATTTAGGTTGTACAGTTCAGGATTAAAAACTGAGAGAGATAGCATATGTATTCAATCAAGTATTAGTGATATTAAAAATGTTGTTAATGATTTTTATAAACTAGATGAAATATCTTTAAAAAACAAGTACAGCACATACGATACACGAGATTGGAAGTTAAAGAATGCAGTAAATGACGTCCGCAGAAACATTCATTCGGATTTGTATAAAGAAGTACTGTATCGCCCTTTTGATAAACGATGGACATGGTATTCAGGTAATTCAAAAGGATTTATTGGAACTCCAGGCAAAAAGATTAATAGTCATATGATATATGATAATTATTCAATTATTACAAAAAGAGGACAAGACTTTAATTCTCCACCATGCCATATAACCAATGAAATCGCAGATATTCGAGTCTATTCTTGTCCTGGTGTCCAAGGTTCAGATTACATGTTTCCTTTATATTTATACTCAGAAAACCAACTTGATTCTTCAACTCGCAAACCAAACCTTGACGAAAAAATCATTGCTGAAATAGCACAAAAGCTAAAGCTTCAATTTATACCCGATCACGAACACGCTGATTCAGGCAAAGAAGGGACATTCAATCCATTGGATGTGCTTGATTATGTTTACGCAATTCTTCACTCTCCAACATATCGAGAACGATACAAAGAATTCTTGAAATTTGATTTTCCACGAATTCCATTCACATCTGATCAAAAGCTATTCTGGTCATTAGTAGAAAAAGGTAGAGTAATTAGACAGAATCACTTGATGGAACATCCAAATAGCAGTTCGTTAATCACACAATATCCAGTAGCAGGTGAAAACGAAGTTATTAATCTTAAGTATTCAGAAAATAAGGTTTGGATAAATGATACTCAATATTTTGATAATGTTCCTCAAATTGCATGGGATTTATATATCGGTGGTTATCAACCAACTCAGAAATGGCTAAAAGATAGAAAAGGAAAGAAACTTACTTTTGATGAAGTTCTACACTATCAGAGAATTATTGTTGCATTAGTAAATACTGACAGAATTATGAAAGAAATTGATGGATTATTACCTAAGTGGCCATTAAACTAGTGCTTCCACACCAACTCAGAATCTGCGCAAATTCATCTTTACTTAATAAGCTACTAGAAGACTGCGTCACCTCATTTAAGATAATATTGACAGTACAAATTAATTAAACGCTTGTAATATAGAGGCATCTGTAATCGCTGAATATTAAAGTGGTGCTTCAATATCGTTTCTCTTGCCTTCACCTTTCCAACCTCTAGAACGAAAGTACGTATCCCATTACGCATATCATCAACGTAATCACCAATATCATCAAATATTTGGCGCATAATGTAATAGCTGGTAAAAAATTGTTTATACTGCGATACGTCATTCGGCATCAGATTTCTTGTATCTAACAATAGGTAAATAGCACGTTCTACTCTCAGAACGATTTGGTCCTCAGTTGCTCTTTTTACTAAATCGAACGAATGAGCCTTAACTATTGTCTCCGTCCAATTTTCTAAAATCAACTCCAGTGTCCTATCATCTTCATACGCCTTAGCGAATATTAATGTGTCTAGCAACAGAGTATCAAGTAGCGCTTTACTTGATAGTTCAGAATCGAGGTATTTTTCATACCCTTGGTGCAATACCACAATTTGTTCAAGAGAAAGGTATTCTAGTAAAAACTTATAATAACGCGACAAAAACACAAAATAATACAGGCTTTTAGGGAAGGGTAATCGGCTAAGATAAAGCCCTAACCAATCCTTTTTTAGAAGCAATGAAGAGACACTCACTATGGGGACCACGGAAGTCTAATCTTTGCAAGCAAAGGTGCAATTGTGAGGATTGCCACCTCAAGTAGTTTCAATACCATTAATGAGTATCTAACATTGTAATCTTGCTGTCAACCTCATCTTTCTAGGTAACTATCCCCTGACCGCAAGAGATAGAAAAACAATGAAATAACTTAGGTTGGAGTTAAGAGGAATAATGGGGAATGGCTAACCTATAGTATTGACAGTGAGCGGTAATGTGGGTTACAATAAGCATTGTTGACAAGTAAGGTTTACCGCACTATCATATAAATGATATGGAAAAATTTCCAGTACTTGTCCCTAATATAATTCCCCAAAGAAGATAACTAAGAATCTCGTAGACAGGATTCGCACCTGTAACCAATGAGTTAACGGCCCATTGCTCTACAAATTGGAGCTACTACGAGATTCTTAAATATCTTCTTTAGATAGAGGTAAGGTACACCCTTCCGAGGGTTAAATTATGTACCACTCATATTTGCGTATGAGATGCCTTAATACCTGTTTGGTACTAGTTTGGTGTAGATCTTCGATGACCTCTCACTCTAGTACCGTTTTTTGTTCTGTAACTTCTTACTGGAACAATTTTCTGACGCTGAACGCCGTAACTAGATGACTTCGTTTTAGCCATTGTAAAATACCTCCTGTTTGCTTAATCTAGAAGGGTGTACCATATCTCCGTCTAATTGTTAAAGAACATACACAAAGCCAACCTAATCCTATTTGACTGGTCAAAGCTGAGCATTTTGTCTCTCCTTACGTCGTTGGAAAAACAAACAAATATTTATATTTCTCTGGCCTTGCGATTTAGATAGCCTGAGAAAATAAAGTTACTACAATTATAATTGGGCCGCACTCGCTTGTCAAGAAATCCGGGCAAAAATGCCAATTAAGGTCAAACAAGACGTCGGCCAAAAAAAAGAGAGGCGTGGCTTCTCTGAAATTGAGACGCTCGTTTCTCTCCTCTGGTGCTGCCTGTATCTAGCAAACAGCCCCAATATTTGTTTGTATCGATATTATAGTACGGATACTTGACGCAAGTCAAGTATTGTGATTCTCATTAAAGAGGTAAAGTGTGTAGGCTCTGATTATATCAGTTCATTCTAACCACATCCACATAATACATTTTGGTGACTATTCCGTAATAGCAAGCATTTCGCACCATGTTACAATTAACGAATGAAAGAAATAACCAAACAAGACATTCAAACATTCACAGAAGATTTCTGTTCACAAAACTTTGCAAATTATTACTGTAGTGTTTCAATATCATTACCACCTGAAATTCGCACATGTATCGTTGTTGTCAGTGGGGTTCGTTCTGGTGATATATTAGGTACACCCAAGCGCTTACCTAAAGACCTTGAAGAAACTATTCTTGATGCACTGTATGAAAAATTTCAATCAACTGGAATTTTATTCGAAATACCAAGTTCCAATGATAATCCTTAAACGGTATGTTTTCGATACTCCTTGAATGTATACTTTGTTACCATATCAAGATAGTATTTCTCATATATTACTTGTTGTAAAGGAATAGTTACATCTTTCAAAGTATCAACACAACTATACTCCCCAGCACCCCCAACGTCAGCGAGAGACCAACCGTAATGTACGGGGCAAAGGGCAAGAAATACAGTAGCCCGATGATCACCAGCGTGCCCAGAATAAACGAGGCCATCAGACGCCGGGGCTTGTTATGCAGCAACGTCAACTGCAACAGGTAGTACATCAGCGCGTAGCCCACCACCGCAAACGCTTGATACCGCAGGAACTTACTGGTTAACCACAAGGCTTGATGGTCAAAGTGCCCACGGGCATAAATCGCGTTTATTAGAAAGTCGGGCCAGAGGACGAGGACGAGGGCGAAGGCAAAAGAGGCCGAGCCCAGCAACAAGAAAGCGGTCGTATTGACCGCAACAACTGATCGTTTCTCTTCTATCCACCGTTGCATGGTGGGAATCAGGTAGGTGGTCAGCGGAATCACAAAAATGGGGTTAAACAGGTTGATAATCTTGTTGGCATAGTTGTATGCTGCAATGTAGCCTTCGCCGGCTGCATTTAGCTTGTGCAAAATCAGGAAGCCGGGCAGGCCCGACAAAATAAAAGTAAATAAAATCGGGCCGATATAAATAAGTAATTCCTTTTCAAACTTTATCTTCTGAATACCAAATAATTCGCGAATCCAGGGTTTATCCGCCAGCAGTCTGCGCAAATCGGGGTACATCACTAAAATCCGCAACATTCCCACCGCAATCATCACCACCACATACCAATAAATTCCGTATTTCGCAGCAAGAGCAACGCCGAATAACAAAACGAGATTCGCAATTAATTCTTGCGTTGCTGGCCATATAAATACCCGATTGTAGTTCAGGTAACTTTGAATAATGCCCGCCATACCATAGAAAATCCCGGGGATCGCTGCTAAAACACCGTACTGCCAGGGAACCGTTGGATACACAACAATCATCACAATTGCCAAGACTACCGAAGCTATAGTGAGAATTACCCGGTAAAAATGGAACGTTCGTAAAAAAACTTCCCGTTTTGCAGATTGGTCTCGCGAGAAAAAGATTGTTAACGCGGTAATAATCGTTTGGTTAATCAGGTATGCCAACACAAAGTCCGTTGGAAACATCAAAATTCCCAACAAATCCGACGTATACGACGCGCCAAAGAAGTAGGCGATAAAGGCATTACGCAGAAAACCAATAAACTTGGACGTTATCGCCAGCGAAATCAGTGTTATGGGTAGCCAGTATTTCTTAAAAAAATCGAGGACTCGGGTCATCGAAAACATTGTAGCATTTTTCAAAAAAAGAAAATTCAAGTATTCAGAATTTGTTATTGCGCAAGGTGTCTTTGCAAATCAACCACTTTTGGGACCGCAAACATTGGTAGATTTCCATCTTGCAGTGCATACCCAACCATTTCTTCAATATCTAATAATCCCTCGCTTGTCGGAACAGGAAAATCCACTTTTATTTTTGTTCCTTGATAGCGCAACGTGATAAGAGTATGCGAGGCGTAGCGAAAGCAGGTAACAGCAATAGGATGTGCCAAGCCTTCTAAATGGTATTTTCTTGTATTTCGTACTTCATCGAAAAATAATGCTGAAGTCAAATCGATATCCTGGACTATTTCTTCTTGGCATCGCGAGCTCTCGACTAGATGAAGCCCCTTCTCATCAATATCAAATACAATATCATCCTCAGCCCCAACTTCAGCGCCAGAATCTGTTTCGACTGCTTCAAGGGCAGAATCATCAATTAATTCAAAATCGTCAAGATTTAGACTTACAGACGCTGCCCCAATCGTAATTTCAACAGATTGCGAAGTTTTACCTCCATTTGCAAGCATATAGGAGGATGCCTGAAAATTCATCGCCATATTTGGTGTGCCACCTGCAGTCGGAAATGTTATTATTGAATGGCATTCAGCTCCAGGATTCTGGCCAGTTAAGATAGTACGTTCTCCACTTTCACACTGAAAGCCTTCACCTGCAAGAGAACAGTCCACAGTATGCTCACCAAGTTCATAATATGTGTCCTCAACTTCATAATAAGCCAATTGAACATCTCCATCTTGGCGAGGATGGGTAACAAAAACGAATATTGAACGACCTCCTCCAATAGAATGATTCCCTGGTATAGTCTGAATCTGTAATCCATTTTCTCTCGCATCTTGCATTAACCTAGCAAGTGAATCTTCAGAATCACCACCAAGATTCTCCAAGTTGTCAAACATCCTATATTATATCAATAATTTATGTGCTTGTACTCATTGCAGATTATGAAAGATACCACGAGCCAGAACCAACTGCTGAAATTCCCAGATTCGAAGGAGAACTATCCTTATTGAATTTGTATACTTTCGGGCGATAAGGGTTAAATACTTTGCCTTGACATAATGAGTCAAACACGTCAGAAGTTAATTCGTTAAAGACAGACATTGAAGCTTTAGGAACTTGAATACTAAAGTGTGCTTCAGCACTGATAATACGTATATCTAGCTGCTGGTTCGTCATGATGATTTCGAGTGAAATGTCGATAGTTCCTGTATCTGTAGGCACTTTCAATTCATACAGTATAGGCAACAAACATGAGTTGTTCACTATTGCCAGCGCACTTAAATCTGGATCTGTTAAGTCAATTTGCACAGGTTTATTGCCACTCTTTGTCCAAAGTGCCAAACCTAAGCCGTGCTTACCGGGCAACGCCTCACTTTCGATATCAACGCAAATAGCATTGGGATCTTTCAAATCTGTATCTAGTGCATATGTAGTATTAACCTTTGGTCGTTGACTATTCGTCTCGATAATTGCTCTACCTGAACCGACCATACCATCAACAGAATCAAGACAAGAGGTGTTTACAGCAGCAACACTCCAACTGTCGTCGTGCCCACCAAAAATTACGTCGCTTTGGTCTGCGCCATGCTTCGCAATTAAGCCTAAATTCACATAAGCTATGCCACGAGAAGCCGTTCTCCCTTCGATAGGGGTCATTTGCGCTCTTAGTGTTGGGTCACTTCTTAGCCCAACTTTTCTTGCTTCAGTAATTTCACTGATTGAATACGATTGAGGTTTACCTTCTTTCCAAGGCTCTTGTGCTGGTTTTACTACCGCCATCGCGTATTATAGGATATCTAGCAAAAACAGACAAGTATCCGTACCACATCTTGCTACACCAAACTCTGCCCCGTCATACTGTCCGCTCCTTTTACATCCAACAGCTTGAGAATAGTTGCGGGAATATCAGAAAGTATGCCGTTTTTGTCCATTACGGTTGCATCATATACCAGCCTAAGAAGATTCGTCCCATCATTCCATTTGCCATCATCGAAAACATCAGGATTTACAATATGCATAAACGGGACCAAGTTTAACGTATGGTTTCTGTCTGGTTCGCCAGTTACAGGGTTTATTTTTTGTTCGGCGTTGCCGTGGTCTGCAGTAATAAGCACTTGCCCACCTTGCGACAGCATTTCTTTTACCAAAAAATACACACAACGATCGGTAACTTCGACAGCACGCGCAGTTTGCATAAGTTTTCCGCTGTGGCCAACCATATCAGGATTTGCCAAGTTCAACAGATAGAAGTCATCCTGCTTTTTTCGCATCCTTTCAAGCAAAACATCAGTAACTTGATAGGCGGACATTTCCGGTACCGTTGAATAATCTTTTACTTTTGGCGACTGGATTATACTGAATTCTTCACCTTCGGCAGTCGCCTCTCTCCCCCCATTAAAAAAGTACGTAACGTGGGCATATTTTTCTGTTTCTGCAATATGAAATTGTTTCTTGCCTGCTTTTGATATCGTGTCCGAAATTGGTTCATAATTCTCTTTTGACGAGAACAGAACATCGACAGGAAGGCCCTCTTCATACCCTGACATGGTAATAAAGCGTTCGATAACAAAGGGGCGATCGAACTCTGCAAACTTTTCGGTTGGTGATACGAACGCCTTGGTGATTTGACGTGCCCGATCTTCGCGAAAATTAAAGAATAGGACCACATCGTTTTGCGTAACAGGACCGACTGGGTTTCCATTGGTGTCAACAATAATTGTTGGAGTCAGAGTTTCGTCATCTTCTTGCCGTGCATAGGCATGTTCTAAAGCGACCTCGGGTTCGGTTTCTTTCAGTCCACTGCGCCCAACCATTGCATCGTACGCAAGTTTGATTCTATCCCAGGCATTATTACGATCCATAGCGTAGAAACGACCACTAACACTTCCAATCCGTTTCATGCCATATTGGAACATCTTTTCTCGCAGTTTCTTTAGATAAAAACGGGCTTCGAAGCGTGGGGTATCCCGACCGTCGGTAATAATATGAAAAACAGGATCAATCTTATTCTTGTGGCAAAATTCCATGAGCGAAAAAAGGTGACGGACATCCGCGTGTACACCAGAAGCCGACAAAAGCCCCATAATGTGCAGCGTTCGGTGATTCTGATTAACGTCCTTTGCCATGCGAATTAACACCTCACTCTTGAAAAATGATCCGTCAATAATCGAATCATTAATGGTAGAAATCATTTGATACACAACCGTACCGGCGCCAAGGTTCAAATGGCCAACTTCGCTGTTGCCCGGAACACCAGCAGGAAGCCCAACATCTGGGCCGGAAGCGCCAAGAAGCAACCGCTTATCTGCGCGCGTCCACAATCGATCTAGCGTGGGGGTTTTTGCATGGAGCACTGCGTTGCCTGCATAATCTTTGCCAACGCCGAGTCCATCCATTATAATCAGTAGGACAGGTTTCATCTGATTTCATTATACCCTACCTATGCTATTGCACAACATATTTAACCAATTGACCGAGAAGGAATTACCCGATTTATTCGCCTACGAGAGCAAGCTATGGCATACCCCCCAGGGTATTTCGTTGCAGGAGTTATGGCAAATGGCCGTATCCGACGCTTCATTGCTTGCAGAAGTGCATGCAGAAACGCAGCGAATTCTTCCCGAAATATTGCAAAATAACGTTAGTAGTTTCGAATCCCGTGGTTGTATCCTTGATCTTCGCGTTGGCCAAGGTGGGTTAGATGCCCAAGACTGGACCGATATGCTTACCACCATGTACATTGAGTATTTAAAGCACTTGGGGGCAAAATATGAATTATTGGAATATGAACCGGATCCGACCGCAGGAATAACTCATGCCAGCATTGAAATTTCGGATTCTTATGCGTACCTTGCCTTTCAAAAAGAGGAAGGTTCACACCGTTTAGAACGTAAGTCACCCTTCGGGACAAAGGGAAAAATGCAGACTTCTAACTGCCTAGTACAGATTTATCCAACGGCAAGCGCCAAAGATTCGGTACTCATTAAAGAAAGCGATTTGGAAATAAAGACCGGACGTACTAGTGGCCCCGGTGGACAGAATGTGAACAAGGTGGAAACTGCAGTTATCGTCAAGCACATCCCGACGGGAATTATGATCAAAAACAGTCAATCTCGAAGTCAGTTGCAAAATAAACAAAATGCCCTTACTTTGCTAAGAGCTGCACTCCTAAAAAGAGAAGAAGAACGCCAAGCCAAAGAACTTGCAAGCTACAAGGCGACTTCTCTGGAATCCGTCATTCGCACCTACGATTTTGGGTTAAACTACGTAAAAGATACAAGAATTGGATATAAAACTTCACAAGTTGAAAAAGTATTGAAAGGAGAACTTGGGGCATTTGTGTGGAGAGAACTGCTTCGTTAATCCCTACAGATAAGTTTCTCAATCTCCGCAACGATTGGCGAACACCATTAAGAGCACTTTTCCTTCGATGTCTTCAGCATCTGGCGAAAATTCCCATACATCTTCAGCTCCTGGCTTCATAAGAGTGATATCGCTTCTTAAACCAAGATAATCTTTTATCTCTCCGATGGCCGAAGGATTAGTTGCACCTTCCCCAACAATTTTTACATTTCGTTTTCCATCAGCTCTTCTGGAAATAATCAACGAAGCTGGCTTATAATCATCTCCTATGACAGCGACCTCGACAAACTCTGTATGTTGATTAGCTCCGGGATTCCATGCGGTAACATACTTTACTGAGCATATGCCGAACTTACCTTCATTTTCTCTTTTAACAACAATCTTTCGGCTGGCTTGTCGCTCGGGTTCTCTGTTGAGACTAATTCTTACAGCTGCACCGTTCTTTGTGGGATAATTAGCAGTTGCTGTATATTTAATTGCCCTAAAATTACCATCAAGATGTTTTCTAGGTGTCGTTGCACTACACTCCAGTTCCGGACATTCAGCCAAGACTTCATCCAAAAATGCTTTTGGAAAGGACTCCTTTACAAGCTTACCTATTTTCGTAGCAATATCTCTTGTAACTACCCTTTTATCGTTTTCAGAGACTGGTCCACCTTGTGGGTCTTTATAAACGAAAATTTTTTCCTTACTAATATGTTCTGTATCAGCACTTGGCATAATCTATTTGCGTAATTTAACTTGGGGAGTCAGTAATTATATCATTTCAGGCAGTTTACCTACAATAACTAACTGATAACCTTAAACAATGCGCTAGTGCTTACGTCCCCTCAGCCACCGTCTTGTTAAAGAATAGCATACTGCGAAGAATGTTAAATACGCGGTCACGAGTTGCAGCAACATGCATGTTCTTTAGGTCCTCCGGTGTTAAATCCGGAATTAGCGCTAGTAGTTCTTCATTGTTGATTTCGTCTTTCCAATTTACCCAACCAACGGATCCATGAAAGCAGATTACTAACTTTGCTGTCTTCGTTGCGTCAACTTGGGGAATTGACACCGAAATCCTGGAGTATTCGTTAAGTTCCCCCTTGCTTTCTATGTTCATGACAATACTATTGGGATTTCCAGCAACAACACCAGCAAATTCTCTTGAAACAGTAATTGCTGAACAAAGAATCTCTTTCCCCCGCTGCTTATGGTCAAATGCTACAGAAAAGCCATTATCACTTTCTAATAAATGTGCGTGATACTCTATCTGCCTTTTACAGCCAAGACACTTAGGGCTACTAACCTCTATGACCAATTCACTCTGCTTCTTAGGTCGAATCACGTCGATTTCTTGCTCGGTTAAATGTCTTATTGCTAGTGAAGAGAGGTCCTGTTTAATCGCATGTTCTACCTTTTCTTCCGTCACTTCCCGTCTTAATCGATTGTCCTCGTATTGAAAGCTTGCCCTTATTGATGTCGTGAGCCCTTCTGAACCATTCGCGTTAGCTGCTTTTACTGCCATAGTCAATGTACCTAATAAAAATAGTGGGGAGCTTCTAGTTATACCACTTCTACAATCTCAACACCAATGCTCACGCTGTTTCTGAAAAAAGAATTTCGCGAATTTTTTCAATAACCTTCAGAGCATTCGTTTGCTCGTGTAAAAGCTGCTTCAATTCTCCAACCGAAATGCCCAAATAGGTACTAAATGGTTTCAGAAACTCTTCATTTGCTTCATGCTGACCAACAACACGTAAAGCACTATTGGAATCATCAACATTACTCATCACTTCAAGAGACCAATGAGTCCCATTATAGGGACTAACCGATACCGACCAGTTCTTATCTGAATCTCCGTCTTGGTACGTTCTACACACTAACTCGACCGAACCATGTTGCCCTGCAACGGGAATTACCCGGCTAGTCTCCAGCTCCATATCTTCTTGTGCTTCTGGCACATATGCGTGCGTAACACATGCATACAATGTTCCATCGAGCGCTTTTACGTTTTCTTCCCTGACTCTGTGCGGCTGATCCGTTCCTTTGTTTGATTTTGGTTTATAGAAATGGTTGCTTGTATCAACCCATCCTTTGGATGAACATAGTGCTGTTTGTACACTTACGTATTCTTCTTCTTTTAGCATTGTTTGGAGGAATCCATCAACGCGTTCTTCAATTGCTAATACAAATTTTGATTCTGATGGAAAAGGAGTTGGCTCCACAATCACTGGCTGAAAATTTCGTGGCATGTTTATAAACAAAAATTATTGTGGGGAAGCAATGAAATTATACTACTTTTCAAGCATTAGCACTACCTTAATCCTCGGTATGTTACAATCTTCCTATGCTCCGCGTTTCAAAACTATCAAAACTATACAAACAGGGTAATATTGTTATTCCTGTCCTTAAAAATGTTTCGTTCGGTTTAGAGCGAGGTGAGTTCGTCTTTTTAACCGGACCTTCGGGCTCAGGTAAAACCACACTCATTAAACTATTGATTCGCCAAGAACTTCCAACGAAAGGAAGTATCGTTTTTGAAACTGTTCCTATCGAATTATTGCCTCGCAAATTAATTCCGTCATACCGACGCACCGTTGGTGTTGTTTTCCAAGACTATAAACTGTTAGAACACAAGAATGTCTACGAAAATGTTGCTTTTGTTCTGGAAATTCTGAATAAATCTCCGCAAGAAGTGCAGAAAACCGTTGAATACCTTTTGGATTACGTAGGTATTATCGATAAGAAAGGTTTATTTCCTAAACAGTTATCAGGCGGAGAAAAGCGACGAGTGGTCATCGCCCGGGCAATTGCTAACAATCCAAAACTGCTGATTGCAGACGAGCCTACAGGTGACCTTGACCTTGATAACACCGAGAATATTATGTCCTTGTTGGGCAAAATCAATAAGGCGGGCACCAGCATTATTATGACCACTCACAATCTTGAACTCGTGTACCGCTACGACTACACCCACTGGCACCTGGACAACGGCGAGTTGATTCAAAGCTCTCCTACAAATGAACAAAAATCTGCCAAGGCATTTATGGCAAAACTGGCAAAAATTCTACCTGCAGAACTCATCCAGAAGCTAGTCCCACTTAACCCAGACGAGAAGGAAGATTTACTCAACTTAACTCCGAACTTCCTTAAAAATGAATTGAAGTTTACCGATAAAGAAATTTCACAATTAGCGACTAACCTTAAAAACTTGGCATAACATGAATCTTGTGTGGGCTACAACCTTTAAATACATTCGACGAAACCCCGGTCTTTCGCTCGCAAGCGTCGTAATTATCACGGTTACTTTTTCGTTAGGAACCTTATTTTTTGTCATGAACGAGTTTGCGACAAAAGCCGTAACCTACTTGCAAAGTCAGCCAACACTCTCGATATTTTATGACCCGAAGGAAAAAGAAGAAAATATTCTGATTTTTAAAGGATATCTTGAGAAGCAAACCGGCGTAATGAAGGTTTCCTATTCTACCTCGGCGGATATTCAAAAGCAGTACCTAACCAGCATTGGCATTGCCCCAGAACAGCAAGGTCAATATGCCTTCGACGCTAACCAAATCCGCATCCTTCGCGTGCAACTAAGGCCAAATACCGATTACAAGCCTTTCGTGCAGATGGTTGATGACGAAAAGAATAAAGGAGCACTAATCATTGATAAAGTATTTTTCCAGGATATCGTCGAAAAAATCAGACAATTTAGCAATACCGTTACGGTCAGCAGTTTGGTTATAACAGCCTTTTTGTTCATCGTTTCCATTATATTAGTGTACTTAACCATCGGGTTTACCATCAACCGCTTTGCACAAGAAATCGAAATTATGGACTTAGTAGGCGCAGATCCAAAAATTATGGCAATGCCCTTTATGTACCAAGGTGCGGTCTACGGTGTAGTTGCGGCGTCAATATCTTTCTTTTCCATAATGGTGATTTGGTTAGTCGCAAACCTTGTCTTACAAGATAATATTCTCTTCAAATTCATTCACGACATGATGTCTAGTGTAGGACTTCAGGCACTTTTCTACCCATCGTGGTTCTTCGTCGCGTTTGGTGCAATTGAACTGGGATTAGGAGCCCTAATTGGCTATCTTTGTGCCTTCTTTGCGACGAAGCACTATATAAAATAGTACGGATTACAAAACGCCAGCAATACATATGCATATTGGAAAAACAACTAAAAGACTTCTTACAGTTTCTACCCTGCTTGTGTTTGCCATAGGGTTAATCTCCTATTTTGGTGTTTCACCACTGCCTGTTCGTGCAGCAAATGACTGCCCTGCTGGATACTCATTAAGCAAATGCTATGACTATTTGATAACGAAACGAAATGAATTAGTTGCACAACGAAAGAAAATTGAAGGAACACTAAAAAATGTTAGAGTTCAAGAAGGAGACATTCAATCGCAAGTCGATGAAATTAACGCACAAGTGACTGCAAACGAAAACGAACTGGCACAAAGACAAATTGACATCGAACTGGCAAGTATCGAAATCACCAATATTGGCGAAGATATCTCGGAAACCAAAAACCGTATTGACACGCTGAAGCAGGAAAAGCAGAATTCGATGCAAAAAGTGAACGAAATTGCGCTAATGGCGTATAAAGTAAACAGCATTCCGATTTGGTACTTGCTTGCACAAAATGACCTGATTTCGACATTAGAAATGCTCCGCTACTTCGATTATGTATCACAGCAAGAAAAGGTCCGCTTTGCACAATTTACAAACCTGCAAACACAACTATCATCAGAAGAGAAAGTCCTTGGCGTGGCGCAAGTCGCAATTATCGAAAAGCGTGATATCATGGAACGAGCAAACTTAGAAATCATCAAGTTACGCGCAACCTTGGCAAGCCAGCGAGGTAAACAACAGACACTTCTAGCTGAACTTACTAAACAAGAGAAGACACTTGCAGCAGAGCGGTCAAAGCTTATTTCGCAACAAAATGCAGCGGACCGCCAAGCACTTTCGGTAGCCATACAGCTGTTCGAAGCGAATAAGTTAGGTAACGGAACCGCAGTAAGCAGAGGAAATGTTATTGGTCGTGAAGGATATACCGGCTGTACTTTCGGAGCTCACATCCATTATGGCTTCATTGAGCGCAAAAACGGTAACAAGAGCTCATACTATACTAACGTCAACCCTTTTAGCTCAGGATTATTAAAACTTTCCGGTTCATATGTGACAGACTCGCGTGCTAAAGCTCCATTACCCGGCATGCTGATGACCTGGGGATTTCATGATAGCTACTCTATCGATGGAATTTCTACCTCCGCAGGCAACCAAGACAGTTCCCGGAAATACCAAATTGTAACACCCGTTTGTTGGCAATCAAAAGGTAGAACCTATTCGTTAAATGGCTGGGGTGCACCAATTTTTGCGGCACTTAACGGAAGAGTATATTATGGCACCGATAGTTGGGGTGGAAAATATGCAATAGTTGATCACGGGAAAGTCTACAATGGAAATCAATTGTTAAGCATTTACTGGCATTTAGACGGAGCAGACTCCCGTAAGAGGTTATTGTAAGTTAGCAACCCACTTGGATTCTACAGAATTTTTGTTATAATGGACCACATTAATCTAAAACGTCGTCATATGAAAGACAAGAAAAGATCAGTAGATACCGCCCCAAAAATGCAGGAAGCAACGGTTGCAACCTCAGTAAAAGAGGCACCAAAACGTCCAATAGCTTTTTCAATAAAAAAGGAAACGCTAATAAAGTTCGCGGTTGGCTTTGTTATCGCCTTAGCCCTTATTCCTGCCCTTGACTGGGTTATTCAAACATCGATTACCTCTCAATATGTTGCGTTTTTTAAAGATACTGATGTTTCTCGTTCCGCATACCTTAATGAATTACAAAAGCAAGATGCAGCACAAGGAAATCCAGTATTAAACGAAATGTTAGCTAAGTCTGCAATTGCACAAGGTGCAAAAGATAAAAAGCTTAAAGTTACCGATGCCGATGTTAACGCTGCAATCGAGGCCGATAAAAAGAAAGCGGGAATCACCACAGACGAAGCCTTTAAAGCCGAGCTTAAGAATAGCGGAATTACCGAAGCAGAATATCGAGCTTACGTAAAGATAACAGTAACACTCGACAAGCTAATTAACGGTACTGCTGTAGAACCGACAGACAAAGAAATTCAAGCGTACTTCGACGAAAATAAGACGCAATTTACCGACAAGAAGTTGGCTGATGTTAAAACGCAAATTATTGATGCCATTAAACAAAGCAACCTTACCACCAAGCGACAGGAATGGCTTACCAAAGCAATGGAAGGGTACAACTCAGCAAATAACACCTTAACCTCGGAAACAAACAAAAGTTACAAGTTCCTTAAAAGTATCGAGTTAGTGAAAAGGTTGTTCAGCAAAGACGTAACGAAATAAAGGATAAAGAATAAAGCGCAAAGTTTAAAGACTGAAAGTTAAAAATCGGACGAGGCAAATAATATCCACCATTATTGATTTATACTTTAATCTTTATACTTTAAGATTTAATCAGCCACTACCATCTCGTACTCACTTCCATTCTTCACTACAACTGCAATATTTCCAGACTGAACATCTTTGAAAATGAAAAAGTCTTTGTCTAGAAGTTCCATTCTTTCAATTGCTTCAGTAACTGACATTGGTGCCATCTCGGTAATAACTTTTCGGCGAATTTTTGGGACATATCCTGCGTATATTGCACTGGAGGAGTCCTCTAGTTTCGCTTCCTCTTTTACATCCTCTACGACTGCAGTTTCTGGCCATGTCTCCGCACCTTCCCATTTTCTGAAGTTGTCCTTATAGTGAACTAACTTCTCATGTAAACTTGGAGCCATATCATCGAACAATACATAAACGTCCTCGCCTTCCTTTTTCATTCGAACTACAGCTTTAGGAAGTGTAATAAGAATACGAACATAGAAATCTTTAGCAGCTCCTTTGTGAAAAACTGTTTTACCAACTTCAAGATCAATCTGGGTTGCCAATTCAATATGAGGCAATTTGAGTAATTTATCTTCGACGTATTTTTTTATCGGATCTGTAACATCGAATCCTCTTCCTGTAAACGTGATTGGTAACGACATAGGATAATCTTTAAATTAGCAGTTATCTATTATACCAGTCCGAGGAAAGGCAGCACATGTTGGGCAATACCCTTATCTGCTGCCTGCGATAGCGAAGAAAGCTCCGCTGTTGTATATGCCATTACCACGTAATCCTGCCCCGGAATATAACGGATTGTGCGATTGTCAACGCCAATTCTGAATGATTGTACGGTTTTTCCAACTGTGGAAATTACCGAGCCGATTCCTTTATGCGTGCGGGAATTACGAATCGGCGAATATTTGAACAGGCCGAGGGCGATATCGAGTTCGTCATAGATAATTAGGACATCTTCTGCACTTTTAACGCCATACTTTGCCATAACTTGCTGCACTGCTCCACCACTAAGATTCATATAGGTTTGCGGTTTCACTAATACGGCGATTCTACGACCATCGCCCGAAAAAACCTCACTTAATATGCTTTTCTCTTTTTTGATTTCGTGCCAATCCTCGACGACATAACCAAGCCCACGAAGGTTTACTGCTAATAGATCAAGCGTAATAAAACCCGCGTTGTGAGGCGTTCTTTCGTATTCTTTCCCGGGATTACCGAGACCTACTAGTATTTTCATATTCTTTCAGTATACGGTCAGTTAACTTTTTTTGCCAGTCGAACATTTCATCCGAATGGTCGTACCCACTCAAGTGCAGCAGCCCATGAATAATTATTTCTAGCAATTCATTTTCGAAACTATGCCCAAGTGCTTTTGCGTTTTTGCTTATATCGTCGGGACAAATATACAATTCTCCCATAATGCCGTTATCGTATAACTCGAAACTAAGCACATCAGTGGAAGTTTCTTTTTGACGGAATTTATTGTTTAACGATTTCATTCGGCTAGTACCCACCACGTTGATGAAAACGGTCTGATTCTTGCTCTTCGCTGCCAATTGTGGCGAATACGTCAAGAGCTGGATTATGGCGGGCTGCAAAAGGAAATCCAATACACGTAAAACTTCAGTCTTGTGTTGTTTCGTGGTTAGTGAATAGTCAAGCTTCATGCGAACTAAAACATTTTCTTCTTGACGTGTACGGATGTTCTTGGCTTGCTCTTTGATCGTCGTCGTTTCCTCTTAGCAGAACGTTCCAATTCGTGGACTTTTACTCGCCTTGCCTCGGATTTTGAAAGGTGACAACGCTTGTCTAAAACATCAGAGATAATGCCTTCTTTAATAACTTGTCGCTGAAAACGTCTGAGGACAGAGTCGATTGGTTCATTTTGATGTACTGTAATAACTGCCATGGTCGAATTATACACAATTAATATGCTTTTGCAAAGGAATTACTCGTTAAGCAACTCGTCTGCTAAGGTTTCCACAGATTTGAGCACTTCTACTTCACTGATTATCTTGCTCTCTGCTCTAGAACGTGCCTTAATTTCAACGCCATTCTTTTCAAGGCTTCTTGCACTAATGGTCAAGCGAATTGGGCAGCCAATAAGGTCTGCGTCGGTGAATTTTTCACCCGCGGAAACAGAAGTGCGATCATCCCAAACAATTTCCACCTTGTTTTTAAGCAAATTATCGTACACCCTGGTTGCTAGCTCCATTACCTCAGTAGATTCTCCCAAAGTTACGAGGTGAACGATATACGGTGCAACTTGAATAGGCCAGATGATTCCCTTATCGTCATGGAATTTTTCTACAAGAACTCCCATAACACGAGTAGTTCCTAAGCCATAGCTTCCCATGTACACTGGCTGTAAATTCCCCTTATCATCGGTATATTTGTAACCAACGGCGTCAGAGAATCTAGTATACAAAGGAAATATATTACCGACCTCAGCGGCTCGGAAAGTATCATATACCTCACCAGTTTCTGGATATATATCGCCTACCTTCGCTACCTTAATATCATAGAACTTTGCAGGTCGCTTCACGTCCCTGTCCCAGTTCATATTCTTCATGTGATAATGTGCTTCATTCGCACCTGTTTCAAAGTTAACCAAATCGGCAGAGGAATCATCAATATAAACAGGAATTCCTTTTGGTAAATTATATACTCCGGCATAACCGATAATTGATCCAGTAACCTTTTTCACCACTTTTTCACTTGCAAGCTTGAGAGACTTCACCCCAGCTACTTTCTTAAGCTTCAACTCGTTAACATCGTAATCACCACGAATTGAGCAGATTATTGGGCCATTTTCAGTTTCGAAGATAAGTGTTTTGGTGGTTTCTTCAGGAGTAATTCCCATAAACTTGCACAAATCGTCAACACCGATAATACCTTCGCCGAAAACTTTTTCAAGTGGCTTTTGCTTAGTGTCTTTAGAAAGTTTGACCGCTTTTGCTGGGGCAATTTCTTTGTTAAACGTCTCTTGTGTGCTAGAAACATAGAAAAGTGTGTCTTCGCCTGCCTCACATTTCGTCTGAAATTCATGAGAATAATCGTCAGTAAAATCACCACCCGAAGCAGCAGCAATAACCGTGTCTTTTCCCAAGCCTAGTCGTTTAAACGCCGACATATACACTTCTTTTGATTTCTCATAGTATCGCTTGAAATCCTCAACACTTGCATGGAAGGAATACAAATCCTTCATTCGGAATTCTCGCCCTCGTAGAATTCCAGCTTTGGCACGCGCTTCGTTGCGAAACTTTGTCTGAATTTGATATACCGCTTTTGGCAATTCTCTATATGAAGTTGCAAATTTCTTTGCAATTGGGGTAATGGTATCTTCATGTGTGCAATTAAGGATGTATTCTGCATCATTTCTTTCTTTCGACATGGCATTGGCTGGTACGGCTTTCATCAATACATCAACAGAATCAATACGTCCGGTTGTTTGCCAAATATCAAAAGGGACCATGGAAGGTAAAAAGACTTCTTCCGCGATTGTGTCCATTTCTTCACGAACTATATTTTCAATTTTGTGCAGAACACGCCAACCAAGAGGCAAGTAGGAATACACTCCGGACATGGTTTGGTCAATAAAGCCGCCACGAGTTAAATAAGTGGCATTAATACTATCGAACGTTTTTGAAGACTTTAACGTCTTCGTGAGCATTTTTGAAAATTTCATGTTCTCGCCAATAAACTAATATAACCTTCGCACCGCGAAAGCATACGTTTGGGACGAGAAACTCGTGGTACCACCCTAACTTCCCGAGTGAAAAACTCGGCTTATTGTCGAAGATTTCCTGCTTCGCCAGTCGAGTTAGCAAGCAACATGTTTATTACTTGGTTTCTCGAACGCTCCCAGGCGGGTTGGTTTGTCGTTTTTTCACACTATGCGAAAGTTTACGACGCGCTACTATTCCTGTTCGTTGCGTAATGGAAGAATTATAGCACGAAATGAAAAAACTGCTTAGATAGGTTCGCCATCAGGACCCATGACACGTCTTGGGGTGATTTGCCTGCCGGGCGCATGTCCAATTCCTTCTACTTTTGGACCTTTCCCTTTAACTTCAACTAATCCAACAACATAAACTTTAGCAGCATTGTCCATAAGAAAAATCCCCGCGTGGCTTTTATTCCCTCTTGCTAACGTCATTCCTTGTTGCTGTTCTTGCATTAACTCTGTTGCACCGTGAATACCTCTATATGTTCTACAAGTTACGTTTAACCTCACCGTCCGGTTTGGAGTCTCTCCTGAATCATTGGGCAACGAAAAATCAACAGAAATACGCCATGGCTTATTTTGCAACTTAGAACCTTTTCGAAAGGTCAATTTGTTAATTGTTGCGTTTCTGCCAACCTGCAAACTATCGATAACCCTTTTTGCACTTTCCTCGCTACTCAAAAACTCATACAAAGATTCTGAGAGATACGTATGTCTTGAAGTATTGTCCTCTGGAGTAGCCCTTGCTATCTCCTCTTGTAATCTCGTTAGCGCCTTGTCTAATCCTCCTTTTGGATTCCTTCGATCGAACAAGACTTCCCCTACCGGCTCACCAACTTGCTTTACAGTATTGGTACCCATAATTAATACAGTTTTATCTTAGAAAAAACATCCAAACATCCTTCAACATAATCAATGCACCCAATCCCAAGAGAAAGAATAATCCGATAGCCGTAACAATGCCCACAATCCTCTCGTTTGGTTTTCGACCTCTTGCTTTTTCATAAAAAAGCAAGAAAATGTGCCAGCCATCAAGACCTGGAAAGGGCAACATGTTGAACAAGGCCAAGCTAATACCAATTAAGCCCGTCATATTAGCAAGATCTGCTACTACCGTTTTGGAGTCTGTTACAACTGAACCTACTGCTGCAACAATTGCAACGGGGCCAGCAAAGGCATAGCCCAATGGTTCGTAATCACCCGTCTTCGCAGTGAAAGCAATCATCATTCCGAGCATCCTTCCAGTCAATACGGTCATATTTGCCGAATGTGAAAAGCCAGAAAAGGTCTTATTTACCAACGTTGAACCGTAATCTAACTGAATTGGGGCAGCCCCAATCTGAATACCAACTTTTTTATTTTCGTCGCGAATTACAAAAATCTGATTGCTACCATCTTTTGTTATGATTTCCATATCTATTGAATCCGTTGAGGAATTCGAAATGGCATTGACTACTTCCGCAGGAGAGGTCATTGCGACTTGATTTACCGAAACTATCTGAAAAGGAAGTGTTAAGCCAAGCTTTCCCATTGGAGAATTTTCAACTACCGCATTCACAACAGGATACGGTTTTCCAATGGTGGTTATTACTGCCCCAATTGGTTTGAAATTCAACGGAATAGGAACTTTCCAACCATATAACGCTAGGGCAAGATAAAAAGCAACTACGGCCATTAAAACGTTCATAAACGAACCAGCCAAAAGTACTTGTAGCTTCGCCCACTTTGGCGCAGTACTAAAATTTCCGCTTCCCTTTTCTGCATCCATTTCGCCTTTTAAGCCGTTATACCCACCCAAAGGAAAAGCTTTAATTAGCCACAAAGTGTCGTGCCATTTCTTCTTTAAAAGTGTTGGTCCAAAACCAATTGCAAATTCGTGAACCCCAATTTTGTTTCGCTTTGCAAGAATGTAGTGCCCTAATTCGTGGGCAATAACCATAATATTAAGGACAAGAAGGGAGAGCAGTATGTTGAGCAACATGATGGTTATTTAATCAATAGTTCTCGTTTTTTCTCGTAAATATCGTTGATTTGTTCAGTAAACTTCTTAGTGGTTTCGTCAAGATCCTCTAAGGCTTTAAACAATGCATCTTCTGGCAACTCGCCCTCTTTCTTTAATTCTTCGAACTTTGATTTGGCAGTTTGCCTAATATCACGCAAACCTTGGCGAAAATTTTCCGACCTATCTTTGAGAATTTTCGTATACTCTTCCTTTTTCTCTTGCGTTAATGGGGGAAAATTAAGATAGATTGAGGAATCTTTTACAGAAGGCGTTACTTCACCTTTCATTTCTGCTTGAATTGCATCAGCTATTGGCTGAACATTTCCTTTGTCCCACGGGGTAATTACCGCAGTGGCAGCACTTGGCGTACTAATCGACGCCATTTGATACAACTGCATTGCACTTCCATACGCAGAAACCTGAATATTCTTTAACGCATCAATGTTCACACTGCCTGCGCGCATTTTTTGGGCTTCCTCCTTAAAGGATTCTACCGCAATCTGCATATCTGTATCTAAATCCGACCAAATCTGGGCTAGATCTGCCATCTTTCGAAGCGTGATATTTTAATGTTTTCTCCTAACTTTCCGGTCACTTCTTCTAGAAGATCACGGATAGTTTTGCTTTCATCTTTAAAATATGGTTGATCAAGAAGGGTATTTTCTGCTAGATATTTCTTTAGCTTTCCTTCCATGATTTTCTCGATTGCAGCTTCTGGTTTCTTTTCTTCCAGTAATTCTGCCTTCCATTGTGTTTTCATCTCTTCCACAACTTCTGGCTTTATCGAATCTGAAGAAACAAATAGGGGATTGGTTGCAACAATTTGCAAGGCAACTTCGTGGGCAAAAGCCAATAACTCTTCATTTCGAGCAACAAAGTCAGTTTCGCAAAGTATTTCTACCATAGACGCGAGTGTAGCGTTACCGTGAACGTAGGCATGAATGATTCCGTTTTGGGTTACTCGGCCTTCGCGCTTGCCTGCCTTTTCTTTAATGAGTTCGATAATGAGCTTTTTTGCCTCTTCGTAATTATCTGGGAACTTTTCTGCGGCTTCCTTACAAAGACCAAAACTTGCTTTCGTCTCTTGACGGAGTTTTAGAAGAATATCGTTTTTTGCCATATTATTTGACCAATGAGCTTATTTTCTCAGCCGTCTTTGCGCCAATTCCCTTAATTCCTTTAAGCTCGTCGAGAGTTTTCTCTTTCAATTGCTCGACCGAAGTAATTCCTGCTTGAGTAAGTTTCTCGATTACTGACGCGGGGAGTTTAAGATCAGCAACAGCGCGGAAGGAGGTAACACGAACAGTTCGACCTGTCTTTGATTCTTCTCGAGGAGTAACCACTGGTTCGTAGGCCGCTTGAGGTGCTTCGCTGGCTAGCTTAATTCGGTGCTCTTCTTCTACAGATTTTTCAAGTTCGACTAAGCGTCGAGCAAATTGTTCGCGCATAGGAACCAAGCGCTTAGTGCTATATTTGCTGAGAACTTCACTGAAAACGCCAAAGAGTAAACGAATTGCCTTGATTGCATCATCGTTTGAAGGAATAGGATACGTGATAAGTCTTGGGTCACAGTTCGAGTCTACAACACCAACGATCGGAATATCTAAGGCACGGGCTTCCTTTACAGAGATTTTTTCAAACTTGGTATCAATAATAATCATTACCTGTGGAGGTCGATCCATGAACATAACGCCGTTAAAGCGCTTTTTCAATTTCTCGATTTCTCGTTGCATAGCAAGCAACTCCATTTTTGGAAGCACATAGCGCTTTTTGATATGAAGTTCTTGTAATCTTTGCAATTTTTGAATTGACTGAGAAACAGTTTTAAAGTTTGTGAGCAAGCCTGAGGGCCACTTGTCATTTACATAGTAAACTCCAAATTTTTCGCCCATTTCCAATACAATAGGTGCAGCTTGTTTTTTCGTACCAACAATTAATACTCGTGCTTCTTTTTGAACGGAAGCAACAAGAAATTCAACTGCAGTTTTTAACGCAGGTACAGTTTTTCGTACATCGATTATATGAATACCCTTGGTTTCTTTGTAAATGAAGGGCTGAAATGCTGGGTGCCAGCGTTGTGCAGAGTGTCCAAATTGGGCGCCTGCTTTCAACAGATCGTCTGTTGAAGGAAATGAAATGTTTGCTTTTTCTTGGTCCATATTGTCTCCTTTTACCTAAGTTTCCGACCATTTGGCAGGAGTGCGGAAACCTGAATTATTTTAAAATGTTTTCCTCTTTCGAGGTGGTTGATTATAGCACACTCGTAAATTCATGAAAACTAAAATACCCCTCCTTTGCGATGATGATATGGTCAATCAATTTCATCGTTAACAATTCTGCGGCACTAACAATCCGCTTTGTCTGCTCAATATCTTCAGAACTCGGCTTTGGATCACCTGATGGATGATTATGAATGAGAACAAATTGTCGTGAGCGAAATTTGATGCCAAAATATAGCACATCGCGAGCGTCTATTAACACCGAATCCGTTGTTCCTTTCGTTAGAAGTTCCGTATGAACAATTTGCAACCGAGGAGAGAGATATACTCCATAAACGTACTCTTGCTGTTTTGTTCGAAGATGCCGAAACAATTCCACTAAAGCAGCCGGTGTTGTGTAGCGGAGACTTGGGATATTCTCCGTTTTTTGCCGTAGTAAAAGCTCATACATTCCCAATATTGCATGCTTCTGAACCGAACCTGGACGAATTTGCTTATCTACAAGCGAACTAAATTCATTCGTAGATTGTGCCGAAGATATGCTGTTTTCGACAAGAGGGGCCAACTCTCTTGATAGTTCAAATACTGATTTCTGTGCTGAACCAATACGAAGCACCAGAGCCCATAAATCGCAGGTATCCAGCGATGAATACCCAAAACGGTTACTTTGTTCTCTTGGTCTTAGCTTTTGAGGCACTCTTTTTTATGACTTTTTTGCTAACTACCTTTTTTATCGACGTTGTTTCTGCAGGACTCTTGGCTGTACTTGCTTCGCCGGATTTTGCAGCATCTCCCTTTTTAAAGAATCTGCTTTTAATATACTTACAGTTCGGATACGCTGAGCAACCAATAAAGGGACGTCCAGTTTTTCCTTTTCTTTCTACAAGGTGAGCATCACAATCTGGGCAGACTTCCTTAAGAAGCATTGGAAGCGTTTTCTTTACTTCTGGGTAGTCAGGATGAGCCCAAAAAACGCCAAAGCGTCCTTTTTTGAGAATATATCCACCTTTGTCGACTTCTTCGGGAACAAAGTATTTCGTCATATCAACAAAAGGCTCTTTATTCTTGCATTTTTCGTTCGGGCAAACATAATACTGACCCCAGGGACCAATCTTCAAGTGCATTTTTGTACCACATTTTCTGCATTCTTTGTCTGTTTCACCTAGTGACGTTAACTCCTCTTTTACAATGGACTTGTTCTTCTCTTCAATATCTTTTGCGAAATCAGGATAAAATGCTTCTAGCATTTTCTTTTTTGTTAACGTTGCATTAGCGATTTCATCCAATTCCTTCTCCATTTGCGCCGTAAAAGCGTAATCAACTATTTTTACAAAATGTTTTTTCAAAAAATTACACACCAAGATTCCAATCTCTGTTGGAATTAAGAATTTCATCTCGCGAAGAGCATAATTTCTGGCAATCAATGTGCCTATTATGGATGCATACGTTGAAGGTCTACCGATACCTAGTTTTTCCATTTCTTTAACCAACGTTGCATCGTTGAAGCGACTTCTTGGCGTTGTCATTAAATTCTCGGCCTTAATTTCCGAAACAGTCAGTTGGTCACCTTTGGAAACTACAGGAAGTGGCTTAATTTCCTTCTCTTCTGCATGTTTAAGCAGTCGATACCCAGCAAAGACTTCTCGTTGCGCTACGGTCTCAAACGCCCATTTCTCTTTGTCAACAAAAGTTCTTGCCTCGCTTTGCACGGGAACCGTCTTTACATTTTCTTCCTCTAAAATCTGAGGTTTCATTTGTGTAGCAACCGCTCTGCGCCAAATCAATGCATACAGTTTATACTGCTGCGGCGTAAGGTATTCCCGAACCATCGAAGGCAATAATTCAACATGTGTTGGGCGAATGGCTTCGTGTGCTTCTTGCGCGACCGCCGACTTTGTCTTATATCGTCGCGCTGTATCATGTAGATATTCCTTACCATATTTTTTCTCGATTAAATCCCGAATTGCCGCAATTGCTTGCTCGCTCATGTTGACCGAATCGGTACGCATATAGGATATCAACCCGATAAGTCCGCCTTTCTCTTTGATATTTACGCCTTGATATAATTCTTGGGCAAATTTCATCGTCATCTTGGCGGTAAATCCATAGGTTTGATTTGCTGCCTGCTGCATAGTTGAAGTCACTAAAGGTGGTGGCGGTGATGATGTAACCGTTTTCGTTTTGTGCTCAATTACCTCATGCTTTCCCTGCAAATCGAGGAGCTTCTTAAGTTCATTTCCTTGCTCGGGTACTGCCTTGACCATACTTCCTTTCGCATCGACTAACGTAAATACAACATCAGTTCCTTTATATTTCGAGGTAAAGGTCATATATGGAGTTGGAACAAACGCTTTAATCTCATCTTCTCGTTCAACAATCAATCGTAAGGCTGCAGATTGAACACGTCCGGCCGAAAGCCCAAATTGAATTTTTTTCCAAAGCAACATGGATAGCGGATAACCGACCAAACGATCCAAAATTCTCCTTGCTTGCTGTGCCTCAACTAACGATGCATCTACGTCTCGTGTATTTTGAATGGCAGCACCAATAGCTTCTTTGGTAATTTCGTGGAAAACGGCGCGACGTGCTTTCTCGCTCTTCGCTGGGAATTTACAAATCTGCGCAACTTGCCATGCGATAGCCTCTCCCTCACGGTCAGGGTCAGGCGCTAAGTATACCGTTCCTGACGTTGCTTTTACGGCTTTCTTGATAGACTCAATCACCTTATCTTTCCCTTTTATGGTCGTATAAACCATTTCGTATCCATTTTCTATATCTACACCAAGTTTGCTGGTTGGGAGATCAATAATATGTCCAACCGTTGCAATTACTGCAAAATCCTTCCCTAAATAGCCTTGAATTGTCTTCGCTTTAGCCGGAGATTCTACGATTACTAAGTTTTTGGCCATGAATTATATCCCGAGAAATTAATTACCATTTTGTTTTTTCGTTCTCTAATAATACCAAATCGGTGTAATTCTACCACGAAAGACTCGAAACAGGATAAATCGCCTTTAGATGACGCATATATGTATCTCTTTAGGTCTGCCTGTGACAGATGCCGATGGTCCTTTGGTTTGATGGCAATTTTTCCTTGTGATAGACGTTCTATAAATAGCTTATAGGTCTCCAGCAACTCTCCTCGGTCTTCAAGGTAAAGCAAGTCGTACAGGCTTTGAATAAAGGCTCCTAGTGCTTGTTGAATTCCAAAAGTAAGCCCTCCGTACGATACTTCTTCATTGGGATCGGGTATTGCAACATATACGGAACGGCCATAGGAGATTGCCAAATCTGCCGTTATTAGCGCTCCGCTTCGCAACGGAGCCTCAATAATTACTGTTGCTGGAGATAGGGCTGCAAGTAAACGATTTCGCGCGATGAACTGCCACTTCGAGATTTCTACATCGCTAGGAGGATACTCAGATACAAGTAAAGAATTGGCAGAAACCTCAACACTTGCATTTTTAGGTAGTTGCGGAAGTATTGCAATTGTTTTTCCTTTTGCGCGCAAGGTTTCTTCAAATACCAAAGAATCAACACCTTGCGCCAACCCGGAAACAGTAACAATATTGCAGTTTGCAGCCTCAAAAGCGAATTGTTTTGCTTTCAATTGTCCCCATAAAGACGGATTTCTAGTACCAACCAAGGTGATTTTTTCTTTGGCAACAAGCAGTTCGAGGTTACCGCGGCAATATAATATTGCTGGTTTGTCGGCGATTTCGGCAAACTCTGCAGGAAAGCCGAAATCGCCAGGCAACAAAATTTTGACACCACTATCTTCCAACTCTTCGACAAAACTTAGTGCTTCGTCCAACCACAGCGTGATTTGCAACAAATGCGACGCAAGCTCGCTATTTAAAATATCGCTATCATACAGTTGTCGTATCGCTTCATGAAATTCACCCTGATAAAATGCGGCTTTTCCCGTTGCCCCAAACTGTCCAAGTAAAGTGACAAACCATTTTGCCATCGACTGACTTGACGTAAGTCGTTTACTGATTAGATAGGTGGCAATCGCAGCAAATGTTTTCATGCTGCAAGTATTGCACGCGAAAAGTGAATGCTACTTCTGAAGTTTGTTGCGTAGGTATAGGCGAAACTTCTGTATTTCTGATTCTGGGTAGTGATGTTCTCTCAATGAGCGGAAGAATAGGTCAAAACTTACCCATCCTACTTCGGCAATGTCGGAGTCAACTTTATCAGTTACTTTATCCCCTAACGTTCCTTCCACCACCAAGACTTGCAAAACGATTTTGCCGAGATCCACCGTTGCTTCTAATTTCACGTCTGTAGGATGTTCAAACAAATAACCTGTCTCTTCAAGAAATTCTCTTTTTATCGCTTCTGATATTTGCTCACCTTTGTTTATTCCACCACCCGGCAATGCGTACATTCCAGGAAAAAAGCTGTCAGTATCGGCTCTCTTAATGCAAAACAACCTGTGTGTCGCTCCATCAATGATAAGGGCATTAACCCCAACAATAATTCTCTTACCGTCGCTTTTGCTCATGCTACCTCGCAATCGTATCCCCGCTCGCATTCAGACAGTGTGACAACCAGGTTGTCGGGTAAGGAAAATCGGCAATTTCCGCACATGTAGGAACTCCCTGTCCAATATAAGAAACCTTCCATGTACCGTTTTTCTTTCCTGCAAACCAAGCAGCTCCACCCATGTCATCTGTGTTACGAACCGAGCCACTTGCCATGGTACCAAGATTCTTTCCAATAGAGAACTCAAATTTGTTTGCTGGAATACCGCTCTTTGCCAAAACAGCAGCCTTAAGAAGGACTGAATCAGAAATTGTAGGTGTTGGAGCTACAGTTGTAGGCGCTAGTGTAACCTTTACGGTCGCCGTTATCACAGGGGTCGTCGGAATCGGAGTAGCGGAAGCTGTTGGTATAGGCGTGCCTCCTTGCGGAATAGCCTTTTGCATAGAATTCGAGTAAATAGCCCAACCTAACACTAGGGCAGAAATAACGATTGCTGCTGGCAACAAGAACGGTTGGATTGAAGTACTTTTCATATTTCTAGGTGAATAATAATTAAGTGTTATATTCTACACCAATTCTACTAAGACATATGTGTATCGCTATATTCAAACGCAGAACTTAATAAATATATAAAGGATTGTCAGTAAGGGTTATGGAGACCTTACCTCCCGCGACTTTTATCTTCTGCTTCCGAGCATTGGTTTGATTCTGTTTTGTTATAACATTTTCAACAGTTTTATCAGAATCAACAGTAAACTGAAATTGCACTGTTGAGGATTTGTCTTCGGGTAACAACAATTTTCCCGACTCATACCATGCAATCCATTTCTTTTTCTTGTTAATTATCAGCTCATAAATTCGAACATTAGTATCTCGCGTCTGGATTCTGCTTATTTGCGTATATCCCTTGATAAATGCTTGCAGCTGTTTTAAAGCATAAAATGATGGGTATATTTCAACAATAGTTCTTTGTTCGGTAAAAACATTGATATTTGTCTTAGTCATACCACCCCAGCCATTGTTTCCTGAGGCCGCCTGGAATAAAGCTGCTTGAGCTAAAGGAAGTTCTTCAGCCCAAACTGTATCAATTAAGGTTACTCCTTGATCTGCCGCTATAACAACCCTTTTCACAACGTCTATTCCGGCAAATCCTCTGACCCATTCTAAAGAGTCCGAATCCTTATTAATCAATTTCTTAAAGTATTCAGCTAATCTGCAACGATCATTATTATTTGCTGGAGGAAATAAAATAGCAACCTGCTTGCCCTTGCATGAAGTCGCAGGACCAAGACCCACAAACGGTGAAATTCCAGTATCACTAATAATAATAGGTTTAGAAATTCCTCTTTTTTTCATTTCTAACTCTAACCATCGCACATTACCTTCAATTTCTTCTGGATTCCCCAAAGAGTGAAAATTAACCACATCAAAAATATCGGACCTGTCTAATACCTTTCTGTTTTCAGCTAATGGCTTGGCATGTTTCTTTAATAATGCTTCGTTTTCTTTAAAATGTTTTTCAATCTCATTGAGGTTAGAATATGCTAATTCTGTAGAATAGGATTTAAATACATTTGAGGTTAGAAATGCAGCATGAAGAATTTTGACATCACTATATGCAGTATGAGCAACTTTATATGCGGTTGCCAGCATTTCTAGGTAATTTTGGGTAGATTCCGGTTCATAACTAGAAAATTCTGTACCAATTTCATAATAAATAACAGGGTATTTTAGCCCTGGCATGTCATTCATTCCGTCTTTGTCGTACCTCTCCACGACAACCTGAATCCAATTTCCATAATCATCAAGATACTCCAATTTCGGTGAGTGATCCAATAAGAAATCCTTACTTGCCCACAAACTTCTGGAGCGTAAGGCTAGTACGAGTGTTTTAAACCCGGCATTTTGGAATTCTTCCACATAACGATCAGTTTTAGAAAAGTTGATTTTACTTTTTGCTGAAGACTGCATGTTGTCCCAGCGAATACTGTCAGGAAATTGCTTGGCAGCCTAAATACCTAAATCAGAAAGCTTTTTCGCCATCCCAGGCATCACATATTCAACGCCAATAATAATCTCTCGTGTAGCAGAGTTGTTTTGATTCTCGCCTAATCCTTCTGTAATGGCAAGGGATTCGTTGCCACTTTCTTTATCAGTACTGACAGGTACCCGATATACTAGAACAGTTTTCTAGAAAAACTGACGTAATATATTTGGTAAAATTGTATGATGAAACGTATTTCCAAAGAGATAAGGGATGAAGTCCTCACAAAAATC
>Ga0210006_1000438_pt1 | contig 32400 bp, 36 predicted proteins | sample CryGey02umfilter_2_FD_185452 | JGI IMG/M metagenome (GOLD analysis project Ga0210006, IMG submission 185452) | Groundwater microbial communities from aquifer in Utah, USA - Crystal Geyser 4/10/14 0.2 um filter (SPAdes) (version 3) | ecosystem: Environmental > Aquatic > Deep subsurface >... | reverse complement strand
GATCTCGACGTTCTTAATAGAGTACCCTCGTGCTTCTTGGAAGACAGCGATAACATCGGAAACCGCATCATCAAAAGTCGCTCTCGTGATATTTGCCCTAAATGCACCAAAAGAAAAAACAGAGGCGATTGCAATAATCGCAACAACGATAATCAGCTCCATAAGTGTAAAACCTTTTTTCATAATCCTATTTTTGTTTTTTGAAACTTGGTGGCGCAATCATCACGACGAACTCTCCCTTTGGTTTCACTTTGTCTTTAACCTCGGCAGCAGGTCCACTAACGAACTCCTCGTAAATCTTAGTAAGCTCACGCGCGACAACAATATACCTTTCGCTCATTCTATCCGCAATCTCAGAGAGTGTCCTGAGTATACGGTGTGGAGACTCATAAAAAACTATCGTCCTGTCCTCGTCAGTAAACGAATCTAGGAGTTTCTGGCGACCTTTTTTCATCGGAAGGAAACCAAGATACAAGAACTTATCAGTAGGCAGTCCGGAAGCTTGGAGTGCGCACAAAAAAGCACTTGCACCAGGGATCGGAACTACCGGAATGCCTTCGTCACGCGCAGCAGTAATAAGCCTGAAACCGGGATCGGAAATACCGGGAGTACCGGCATCGGAAATAAGCGCAATATCATCACCATCGCGAAGCCGCTTAATGATCTTGGCAAGCTTGTCATCACCGGAATGTGCATGAAAACTCTCTGTAGGAGTTGTGATCTCATATTTCTTGAGCAAAATCCCTGAGTGTCTGGTGTCCTCAGCAACTATAAGGGTAGCATCTCGCAAAACTTGGACAGCTCTATGAGTGATATCGCTTAGATTGCCAATAGGAGTTGCTACGGTATAAAGGGTCATTTTTTAGGCTTACTGATATTAGGGGGCTTGATATAGAGCGGCTCAACAATATCCTTTTTTTCTTTTTTATCAAAATGAGAAATCGTTTCTCCGAAACGCAGTTTGATCTCGGCATGTGGTAGATCGGATGGGGCGCTGTCGCCGATCTGAGGAGTATCAAGCCTATCGGGGAATCGATCCCAAAATACGTTTTTGCCTCCGGAAGGGAGCAGGACGTAATGAGGAGTCTCAAGATCCGATCTCAAACTCACCATCTCAAAAGTATCTATCGTATAGATTGGAAGCTTGAGCAAGAATGCCAACGTATTAACGATGGTAATCCCCACGCGCAAAGCGGTAAAATGTCCCGGTCCTTTGACTATAAATAGTTCGTCAATATCTGTGAATGCAAGGCCAAGCTCCTGGAACGTATCACGAAGACAAGGAAGAATGCGGTCGCTCTCATTAGCCTCGGCAGGCCATGAGTCCTCCTTTAAGACCTCGTTATCGCGCAAAACAGCGATCTCAGTCATTGCGGTTGCCGTATTGATTGCAAGTGAAATACTCATCAAGGAAGAATGTAGATGATTTGTAGCTGAACATCAACTGCGACCTCAGTCTGTGTCTTGTGTCTTACTCTCTGTGCCTGCCCCGCTTATCTTGCGCGAAGCGCTCCATCCCTAAATCCTATCTATCTCTCTTCAGCAGCTCGGCTTTCCTACGTTCCAGCTTCGAAGTCATTTCACGCAGGGAGTGAATAAGACTATCCAAAATTCGGAGATTGTCCCAGTATTTACACTTGGATAGCAGCTGATTGATTTTCTCAACGGAGCTCATGACAGATCTGGCAATAAAGCTGCCGGACAAAGGCATTATATTAAAAGTGACATCTGTCTCTTCATGTTTTTCGCAAGGTAGATTCTTCATAGATCGGATAAGTGAGTTATTTCTACATTGTTATAGTAATACTGAATGATTTCATTATACGTGCTGCCGTTCTCAGCCGCAGCCTGAGCACCACATCCGCTCAGTCCAACCCCGTGTCCGCTGAACGCTGTAGACTCACACAGAGGATCTGCAACAGACACAAGCCAAGGCGTATTTGTCCAACCCCACACTTCCTGAGCGCTTTTTGTATAAGTTCCGTCCGTACTGTTAAAATAAGGAGTCTTAACAAGATCTCCATCGTAAGTTACGACAAGTCCGTCGGTAGCCTTTACGGCTGCCGCCATGTTGGAAGATCTGAGCTCGTAGCCATAACCTAGGTATTTCTGACAATATTCAGGGTCATCGTTAAGATGATAGGGGAATCCTGGAAATTTCTCGTCTTCATAAATGTAATAAAGCGCATAAGTCCTGGCCAAAATTGCCATCGTCTTAAGTTTCTCGCTCGGATCTCCATTTGAGACCTCGGCAATACCTTTGACATAATCCTCAAGTGGAAGCTCGTTGATCACGATAATCTCTCCATCAATCTCTTGAACCTCTATATTGCCACGGAACATATTGTCATTTAGCGACTCATTCCATGCAGGCCGATTTTCAAAATCCTCAATCTCCATAATGACGTTTTCATCATCAGGTACAAAGACAGGATAAGCATTAAGAATCCAGGCATGAGTTCCAGATTTGGCCTGAAAATTCACGCCATCAAAACTTATTTCTACGCTATCGTCCTGGGAAAATTCACTTATCACCTTGTCAGCAGAGTACATAGCGAAATCGCCGTTAGCTGTGATCGAAGGTTCGCTACCGTCATAGCTCAAAGCAACGCGTACATCAGGTTCTCCGTATCCGGCACTGTCACCGGGTACCACAGAGAACTCATAGTAGAAACTCTCTTGAGATAAATTGCGTCCGTCAACACGTGGCTTGATATAAATTTTGTAGTTTCCAACCCTATCCGGAGCAGTAATAGTAAATTTGATTTTACCACTCTCTCCTTCCTCAACGGAGCTTTCCACAAGATAACTATTCTTGATTCCAATCTCAGTATATTTAACAAAAGAAACAGTCATATTGTCGCTAGTCCAAGTTTGATAACCTGTGTTCATCAGTGTAATCCAAACCTCAGCTTGTTCTCCGGGAGAGAATTCTGTCTTGTCACTGCTCTCTGTAAATTCAGCCTGCTGAGAATTGTTATAAACAAGGACATAAAACGAGCTGTCATCATCGGTTTTGCCTACTCCTATGTCGCCAAACGATAGCGTGAAGTCTTCTATGTAATTGCCGGCTGCGGTAGGTCCTTTGATGCTAAACTCGAACGTAGCGGTTCCGCCGGGATTAACGGAGCTCTCCGTCATTAGGACAGAACTTAGAAGATTTTCTCCCTTGAGAGTGGCGGGATAATCGCCGGAGTTACTCCACGTTGTGTTGCCTGTGTTTGTGAGCTTGATAGTAACGTCCATGGTCTTGCCGCTTTCCAGACGAGAACTCTTCATTTTTATGTCGGAAATATCATAATGTAAGTCAGGGAACTCGACGTATACAGGGAGGCTAATGTAATTCGAAGTCTTTTTATACCCATTGAAAACAGGAGTGACATCAAAACTCACGAACCCGCCAACAATAGTTGAATTCAAAGTCACATCAAATGTTGCTGTTGATCCGGGCTTAACTTCATTCTCGTTCATAGCTGCGATGCCGGTAATTGCATCTTTGTTGAGGTCGACAACCAGATCAGCATCATAGTCCTTGTTTGAGATCAAATGAGTGTCGCTATCCCATGTGGTAGTGCCAACATTCTTAAGCGAAAATGTTACTGTCACCTCGTCTTCAGGGGTCATATAAACAGGTTCCCAATCGGAGGAAGTTTGATAAGCAAATTCGGTATTCTTGCTGTATGAATATGTAGCTCCTGCTCCTGCTACGGAGTCTCGAATCTGAGGCAGAACATCATAAACATGCTGCCCTGGACATAACGTAGCATCAGCATCTCGATGGCCGATAACATTAGGTATGATTTCGCCTCTAAAACTTGATCTGCCATCAACATCAATATCAAAATCTCCGGAGATCTCGTCAATAAGTGACATTAAACTAACCAGCGCCTCATATGTGATTGGTTCATCTTCAAAATTGCCTAACATAGCGATACCGACAGAACCGACATTGTATCCAGCGGTATGCCCGCCTGTTACCCCCTCGCCGCCGTAACGTCCTTCGTAAACATTGCCGTATTGATCAATAACGTAATTATAACCTATATCCCCCCAGCCTCTTGTAATCGCATGATAGTAGTAGATAGCGCGAATCGCAGCTTCCGGATCATCAAGATTGGAAGTCGTCGCAGTATGATGAATGATGATTTTATCTACGTCTTCAGGGTATTCAAGTGCCCATGAAAGTCTTTCACTATCTTCGGTTGTGACAGTCTTTTTGATAGCAAGTTCGCTACTATAAGAATTACCCCAGAATTTTGTCTCAATAGCGGAAGAGAGTCCGTCATCATCCTCCAAATCATTTTCGTCTCCGCCATAGTAGCGGTATGACTCGTCAGCTCCCCACTGCGAACGTGAGATCACGTCAACACCACCTGCATTAAAGGTCAGTTTCTTGAGATCAAAAGACAACGGAGATCTGTCTGGAGCGGGCGTAGAGTCAAGATATTGGAACTCTATATTAGCAAGATAAGGAGTCGCGTAACCGTCTTCAGAATGCATGACGACTTTGTACTGAAAAGCCTCTGACGTATCTGTCATGACGAAGCTGTAAGCCGACCCGAGCGAATCACCTCGATCATCAATGTCTTTTTCAAGCTCAGTCCAGCCGCTCCATCCTGCATCTTGCAAAAATCTGATATAAAGCTCGCTAGTGGTGCCGGTTGGCACTTCCTCGTACCATTCCAGACCAACGGCATTAAACTCAAAATCCCCATAAAACTCCTCAGATACAAAAATCTTATCAAGCTCATATTTAGACGCAAAGTCTTCAAGAGAAGCTGTTACCTGATGATCAAGAGAAAGCTGGATATCATCATAGATATATCCTACACGCACGTCTGTCGCTGATCGCGAATACGTTAACGTATGCGTAAATAGTGCCGAGACCAACGAGAAGACGAGTATTGCGGAGAGCTTTTTCATATATGGAGAGCTTTATATTGCTTGGAGCTTATATATAATATAAATCCAATAATTATAACATATTTAAGGAGTAGATGATACAAGCTTGATGTTGACAAAACAGGGGAATCAGGACGATGTCAGTAGCCTGCTTAACCCGCTAAATTAGCACTCGGCACATCAGCTTGCTAATAGCTATTGCTGTGATAAAATGATCTTAACAAATACTTAACCAAAAAACCGAATGGCACAAATTTTTACGGATCAGGACTTCGACGCTGAAGTTTTGAAAGCCGAAGGCTTGGTCTTGGTGGATTTCTTCGCTGAGTGGTGTGGTCCTTGCAAGATGCTTGCTCCGATTATTGATGCATTGTCAGAGGGAGCACAGGGTGTAAAAATCGGCAAAATCAACGTAGACGAGTCTCCTGAAACAGCTAGGAAATATGGAGTAATGAGCATACCAACTCTTATCTTCTTCAAGGGTGGAGAAGTAATGGAGCAGATGGTTGGCATGAAGTCTCAAGCGGATCTGGAAGCAAAGATCGCAGAGCTAAAATAAAGTTTGGTTATTACCGGATATCCTTTTTAAATTCGCCTCTGACTTAGGGGCGAATTTTATATATTGGCCACAATGAGTGCAATCGACGCGTATTGGAGAAGTGTCAGATTTTTGGCTAAGGACTCCATCTGTACCTTTCCGGCATTTTTCGCAAAAGAAATTGCTGTCCTTGTCGGACTTGACTGCTCGACCCGTATGCACGACTTTATCAGCTTGTTCTTGTGCAATCCGGTCACATTCATTGTTGTACTTGTTTGTAGCATGCCCCTTAACCCATTCCCATTTAATGGTCGTGCCATCTGTCGCTTTGCCGAGTTGTTCCCATAAGTCGAGATTCTTTTTCGTCTTCCATCCTTCATTCATAGTCTTGATAATAAGGCTGGAATCGCTTTTGATGTGGATGTTCACAGTGCCGGGTTTGAATGCGCTATGAACCCACTCAAGCGCCTTAATAACGGCAAGAAGTTCCATGCGATTATTTGTAGTATTAGATCCATTGCCAAATACCTTATGTATCTTGCGATCATGTATGATCAAGGAAGCCCAGCCACCGGGGCCAGGATTACCTTTGCTACTGCCGTCTGTATAAATAGTTATTTTTTGCATGAACATTGAGAATTCTGTAGTACAATTATAACACATGGATTATCAACAAAAGATAAAACAAGAAGGAAGATTCTGGGACGAAGAGGCGGAAGAGCTGAAAGCTCGAGGCTTCAATTTCGAGTCAAGAAAAGATTTTCGCACAAAAGGTACGGTTTCGATCTGGGAAGACTCGTTCTTGGAGGATCTGATAAGAGGCCCTTACAAGAGGAGGATCATAGAACTTGCCATTGCAACTGGGGGGCCAAGCTTGGAACTAGGATGTGGAACAGGATGGTTGTCGCGCGAAATAGCAAGTAAAGGGATAGCAGTTGAAGGCTACGATGTAGCGGAAGAGAATATCCGCATGGCCAATGAGTTCTCAAAAGACATGCCGCACGCACAATTTTCAGTAAAAGATTTGAACTTCGCACAGTTCCCGCAAAACAAGTTCGGAGCAGTTGTTGTGTGGGACTCTTTGCATCACCTGGCTGAGTTGGAAACGATTTGCCGCGAGATCAAAAAAACATTGAAACCACATGGATATTTCTTGATATGGGATCACATTGAACTCCAAGGCATACGAGGAATGCTTAGCAAACTCGTCGCGTTATTTTTCTATTTGATACTGCCAACAGAGGAGAGATTTGGCAGTAAACTTGCGTACACATGGAACAAACTTAGAGGAAAGAAGATGGGTGAAGAGTCTCCATTCGAAGACGTTGCAAGTGCATCGCTAGAGAGAATGGTAGAGAAGTATTTTAAGGTCGAAAACAAGTCCTATCCGATAACTTTTGTAAGATTTTTGATAGCACGCATCAGGCCGAATATCGTTGGGTACAGACTAATAATCAAATTTCTCGTAAGTCTGGACAGAGTTCTTGGCGCAGTAGGCATCCTCAAGGGTGAGTATATATTTATGATCGCCAAAAATGACTAAAGTCTTAATACTAGGGAATTATGGTGCGAAGAATTTCGGTGACGAACTGGTACTGAGAGGTATTTTGAAAATAATAGAAGACAAAAACTACGACATTCGTGTGCTTTCAAGCGATCCGCAGGAGACGGCCGCGCTTCACAATGTGAAATCAGGGTGGGTTTTTCCGACAGGGCTGAGATCTCTGCTGAGGTTAAGCATTTTCCAAACGCTCAAATATTACTGGGAAACTGACGAGGTGCTATTCGGAGGCGGCACGCTATTTACCGATGAAGAGTCTAAGACCATATGGATTTCCGGACTGCAGATATTGCCTGCAATTCTTATGCGCAAGAAGATAGTATGTTTTCGCCAGGGAGTAGGACAGATCAAGCATAAACGAATAGTGAAGTGGATATTCGATAGATTATCGGAAATCACAGTAAGAGATCACGCCTCGCAGGATGAACTTTTGAAAATAGGCGTAAGCAAGACAATAAAAGTAGAGAATGACCCGGTCTTTTCTCTGCCTAAAAAACAAGCGGATGGTGATGAGCTTTTGGTCTCGTTACGCGACTGGCCCGGGCTGGATCCTGATTTTGAACAGAAATTTACACAGTTCCTTGAGTGGACGGGAATGCCTGTTCACGTTATGGTTTTTGGGGCGGAGGACTTCCGTCTATCAAGCCGCATAGCCAAGAGAACAAACGCAAAACTTACGAGGGTAACAATGAAAAACTACGAGGAGATTTTTGCCAACGGGAAGATAGCATTGAATTTCCGTCTTCATGCCAGCGTACTCTCAATAATGTTTGGAATGCCGTGTATTGGCTTCGCATACGAGGACAAAATAAGGAACTTGTTCGAGGAAAACCAACTTGAAAAATACATAATGGGAATTGAGAATATAGAAGTCGCAAAACTGAAGAAGTTGTTTGAGGATTTGACAAAAGACGCATCAGTGCTAGGATAAAGCCCTTTTGAGGGTCCCTTTCATTAATATTAATATCAATAATTATGGAACTTTCGAATTCACCAACAACGAAGCAGACTGTATTGGCAGGGTTGATGTCACTCATTGCAGCATGCGCACAGCAGCCAGAAGCCCCTGAGAACTCTTCATATCGTCCCAGATGCGTTGATGAATGTCATAATATTGATTCATTTGATGCTCCGAGTCCTTGCGGCGACGAATGTCATGAGGCGTTCGATACTGGATTACAAGATACTCGGCACTCGATACATGACGATGTACATGCGTGTACGGTATGTCAGACATAGGAAGACCTATGTGACTTTTATGGCGATCATGTTAATATCACGGCAATTCATTAATGTCATGATATGAGTTTTGTAACGCTATTACTTATTGCCGTAGGTCTTTCGATGGACTCTTTTTCCGTCGCTGTCGCTATCGGAGCTGCCAAGAAGACAAAGCCGAAGGTAATACTTAAGTTGGCTGTAGCTTTTATGGTCTTTCACGTTGTCATGACGCTTGCCGGATGGATCAGTGGAAAAGGGCTTCAAAGTATTATATCAGGGATAGATCACTGGATTGCATTCGGGCTGTTATCTGTGATAGGAGGTAAGATGATTTACGAAGGCGTAAGGGATATGGGAAAAGGAGCACATGCCAAAAATTTAAACTCAGGAACACTCATAATGTTATCGATCGCGACAAGCATTGATGCCTTAGTGATAGGTATCGGCTTTGCATTCTTAAAAATATCGCTACTGCCGGCTACAACTGTAATCGGGGTGGTGATTTTTGTTATGACATGCGCTGGAGTAGTAATCGGAGGGAAATTTCGTAACCTGATAGGAAAGAAAGCCGAGATAGCAGGTGGCATGACTTTGATTTTCATAGGAACTAAAATACTAGTAGAGCATTTGGGATATTTGTAAAAAAAACACGATCCCGACGTGTTTGCGGGATCATGTTTTGGCTTTGGTAGCAATGTTTTTCAGCTCTCGACAGGGATTTTCTTTGGACCTCCGATAGAGGCTTCTTTTTTTGGAAGAGTGATGACAAGGACTCCATCTTTGGCTTTTGCCGTTATGTTGTCTTCGAGAACAGCACAAGGTAATGGAACTTGTCTCTGGAATGATCCGTAGCGGCGTTCTTTGTGGTAATAATTCTTGTCTTTGATTTCGTCTTCGCTTTCGGACTTGCCGCTGATGGTGAGGTAACTGTCCATCAGTTCGATTTGGATATCCTTAGGATTTACACCTGGTAGGTCCACTTTTACGATCATCTCCTTGTCCGTCTCTTCAACATCAACCTGAGGCGAGTCGAGGAACTTGGAGAATGGATCCGAGAGCCATCCTTTGCCAAAAAAATGACTAAAAAACGGATCGTTACCAAAGGGCATGAGGTCTCTAGACATGTTTTTTTGGGTTAAATGATAAGAGAGCCATGCTGGCACTCTCTAGTATAGAGTGCCAAGCCAGAGTTGTCAAGTGCTTGACGCGGAACAAAATCGGCTTATCTGTGGCTCAGCGTTATGGACGTATCATAGTTATAAAAAAATACATGGTTACATGTGAATATTTTTTTGGTAAAATCCACAAGAGAACCATTTGCACCATATAAACAAAAACAAAAATGAAACCGAAAATGATTGTGTCGTTTTTTGTTGTAGCGACAATGACGTTGTTCAGCATGTTGACGATTGTCCAAGCCGAAACCGACGATACGGGCTCGGCATACGACCTTGGTAGCGTTATGACTTTTGGCGATATTGATTCCACGCATGTGAATTTCGATGCGATTTACTTCCTCCACAATACAGGTGTTATACAGGGCTATGACATGGGAGATGGTGCTGCCGAATATAGACCTGATAACAGCATAAACCGTGCTGAATTTTTAAAAATAATTCTCGAAGGTACGGGAATGGCTACGAATGAGGATTACGAAACATGTTTTCCGGATCTTATTGAAGATGCGTGGTACGAAACGTATATCTGTCAGGCTAAAGCAATGGGAGTTGTACAAGGATATCCTGATGAGACTTTCAAGCCGGAACAGGAAATTAACGAAGCGGAATCACTGAAAATTCTGGGCAATGTGATGAATTGGGAAGTGGAAACGGAAGAAAATCAATTGTGGTACGAGCCTTATTTTGATTATGCCAATGGGAAGAACATAATTCCGGTACAGGATGTCGCTGCAACTATGACACGTGGAGACATAGCCGAGATGATTTTTAGGAACGAAGAGGTGAAAACCCTGGAACTCGAAATGTACTCCGAGGATAGTATTGAGGAGCTGTTTGCGATATATGGCATACCAATTTATGATATTTATATGATTGGTTCGGACGATGATACGAATGTAGCGACTGATGACTTGAATGATGGAACAAACATAGTGGCTTACATATCGGAAGATGGACCGGTCATAGCAAATGGCGAAGAGGAAATCACCGTCTATGTGAATCTGATTGCCGGTGATGGTAGTTATGTAGAGGGTCATGAACTTGAAGGGTCCATTATGGTGCCTCGTAATATTGAGAGGTACGATTTCGAAGATAGTGGCAATGGCTTGTATACGCTTGTATTGAGTTCTTATGACGCGGGCACTTTCGGTTTGTACATCAAAGACACATCGTCAGGGGATATATTTACAACGGAAGTGACTTTTGCGCCGGGAGAGCCTGATTATATAGATGTGGTTGATGTTTTGTATCCATATGAAACAGAAGATCATTATGCATACATATACGCATCGTTACATGATGAATACGGCAACATTTTAACATTGGATGATGGCTACGCGCTTTGGTTCGAAACCGATTTAGGGCAGTTTGTTGAAAGACAATACGACGCGGAGACTCATACGTGGTATGCCTCTTTGGCGGCGGATGTTTTTGGCGAAGCAAATATTAATATAACGGAATTCAGTGATTTGTCGATTAACGAAAATGTCACGGTAGGATTCGACATGGTCTATATAGATGTTCCGGAAGCCGTTTACGAGGGCGAAACATTCGAAGTGCCTGTTTATATAAATTACGCGGGATACGATTCTCTGGCTGATTATGATTTGAGGATCAGTTATAACTCCGGGTATACAATGTTTGTTGAGGCCTCGGATCCTATTGAGGGTGATGAGTTTGATGAGCCGGTTTACGATGTTCAAGGGAATGAAATAATCCTATATCAGGCAACCAATAGTGTGCCTGCGGAAGATGAGAACCATATAAAGCATGTTGCAAATTTGGTTTTTCAAGGGGCTGTGGTGGGAGGATCGACAATTTACGTGAGTGATGGCGCTATTACAACGGGTGGGGAAGAGGTGGTAGACGCGGATTTGCCTGCTGAGCCGGAAGAAGCGGGGCAGGAGATCAACGTCAAGAGTACAAAATTAATTTGTATAGACGTGTATACATTGGAAGGTTCGGATGACACTGATTACATGGAAGCGAACTTTGATGTCGATTATGCTGAAAACATTTTCAATACAGCGGCGGAAAACTGTAATTGTCCGCATTACGTGAATTTCACGTTTTTTTATCAAGAAATTGCGCAAGATGTATGGCAAGGAATAACAGAGTTTTCCGGTATGGATATCGGTGAAGAAGATGATGTTATTGAAGAAGATGAAATGGAAGATATAGCCTCGGCACTTGTGGCATATGACGGATGTATACAGGTTTTTTACGTGCCACAACTTGAGGTCGATGATGAAACGGGTGCCGCCGATCCCAATGGAGTTACAATGGGATGGAGTGATATAAGTCCGACAGAATATATAGTTGTCGATAATTCGAGAGATGCCGGTGATGATATGACAATGGCTCATGAACTCCTGCACATGATGAGTGGAAATACTGTGTTGGACGGACATAATGCCAATGCCACGGCTCAAGAACAAAACGATTCTATTAATCAGGGAGCGGAACAACCGGGTAACTTGATGAATTATGACGAGCCCGGAGAAAACATAACAAAAAATCAATGCGATTTGGTTGAATGGGCTAATTACCAAGATCAGCCTTGAGCAAGAAAAGAGTGCCTTTACGCCTCTCTCAAATACCCCCAACTGTGTAGCTTATCACTATCCTCAAACCATCTGTCGCCAATATCTTTTCTGTAATACATATTGGGAATAATGATGTTATTGATTCTCTGATACATTTGTTGTTGAGCCTGTTTCATAGTCATTCCGGTGCCAGCAACAATCAGAGCGATACCGGAGTGTCCGGTAAGAAGCCATTCTCCTTTGTCAATTTTTACGTCTTCGATATGGATACCTTCCAGATTGTTTTTCTTAAAAATAATGACCGCATCTTTCGAGAAAGAGTCGAAAGTTTTCTTGTCCTTATACGGGAATGGAGGGGTGACGACGCGCGCGCCTATATGAAAACCTTTCTTGACCTTGATTTCGAATTTCTCTCCGGCGGCGAGCTTGTATAGGAATTCGCCAATCGGAGTAATCATGGAATCTTGCTGAATACTTATCGTCGGATAACCGAATCTGGAAGTGAATTCGAGAGGATATACACCGGTGCCATTAACTATACAATTAATATCTATGTAGCCGACGTATCCTTCTTCCTTCAGAGTCGGTTCAAGCTTCTTAAGAGTCATGTTAAAGAGCTTATTAGGTCCACCCCAAAACATACTCGTACCCATCTCGCCAGTTGCGACGCCGAGATCACCAGGGAAGAGCTTTTTATGCTCAAAATTAATATTGATTGGATAAATGAACTCGTTGCCGTTAAAAAAAGCTCCAACAGCAACCTCTACGCCTGATGAAACTTTCTTTTGCAGTTGGTACTCCTTAACCTCCTCACTCCATGTTTTGCGATACGCAGCAAGGATTCTGATGACATCGCTACCATCATCCTCTTGCCCGACAAATAGCAGTCTCTTGATATTTTGAGCTTCGCCGCTCGGCTTGAGTACGTATTTGCCAGGATTATTTTTGATATACTCGATGCCATCGTCAAAATAACTAAAATCCTTGTAAGGCAATATGGAGATTTTATGTTTTTTCATTTGCTCCTGTCCAAAAGCACGACTGTCCTCAAGCTTATCTGTGTATGGAGTCCCCCCGACTACAAGCTTGCCGCGTGCACGCAGATCTTTTGCTTTTTGCCCTTGCCCGAGGACGTCATCAAAGACAATGACGTCGGCCCAATCAACTTCGGCTTCCCAGTTGTTAGTCTTTGTGACAAAGCCATTACCAATCTGCCTTTCGGATTTTTCGTCGATGTAATACTTGACGCTGTTGCCTTCTTTTTTTACATGCCAAGCGATGTCGCCGATGAGACCTGAGATGGAAACAAATAAGAATTTTGTTTTTTTCATTTTTTTTGTAGCAAATAGCTATCAATATCTTTATATGCTTATGTGTTTGTAAGTAAAGCTATTCTAGGTTGTGTTAACACGCCCTATTAAGCCTCTTCTTCACATATGCCAAAGTCACCAAGACGGTGACGATAATCATGAAATACAGCGCAACATCTTTTCCTATAGCAAGAAATACATATAGAGCTCCAGCATAGAAGTAGGCATAAGCTAATCTCTGTATACGCTTCCAGTTTTTCTTAAGAACCCTCTGGCAAAACTCATTGGAAGTCAAAAGCAGGATAACCCCTGTGACGTCACCAAGATGCGCGAAAAAGGTATAGTTCTCAAAAGACCAAAAAGAAGGCTCGAAATAACCCGCCATATATGCAACGCCTCCTATCATGACCTTGGACAAAACGATGCTAACGATAATCGCGGAGGATATAATTCCTAAGCCTTTTCGTAGTATGATAAGAGGGCGCAGCCATGTCAGCTTGGATAGTAGATCGGCAAGAGGTCTGATCGCCATGACAATGAATACAGTCCAGTGGGAAATATCATACATAAAAGGCATAAACCATTTAGGTAGCTGCTCAGAGTAGTAAGTAATAGCTATGGGCATAGTCATAAGCAAGATCATCGATGCAACGACGAGCACTGTGTTAATGACGCGAATCAATTTGATATAAATCGTTGTGAGAGAGGACATTCAAGATGTTTTTATTTGCGAATTTTCGGAAGACATTATAACACCATCTTTTTTTATTAGAACAAAATCGACTTTTCGGCTGCACAGGAACTCATTGGCAGCGCTAGAACCTAGAATCATACAGGTTGTAGCATATGCGTCAGCGAGATAACCTTCGTCGGCAATGACTGTAGCGGAAGCTAAGTCCGTATCGATGACTTCTTGATCAGCGCTGATTATATGCGAATATTCAGTATCTCCGCTCTCCCAACGTCTTTTGTATTCTCCGCTCGTAGCCAAGCTCCGATTATGTAGAGGTACGTGTATGTCATATTGCTTTGATACCGGATTGTATATGTTAAAAACGAACCTCTCTCCATTTAAATTAAGACCTCTAGTACTAATGTCTCCGCCCAAATTAACTACTACTCCGCAAGCATCAGAAAGGCTCGACGCGATCTCATGTGCCAGTAGTCCTTTCACAAGTCCGCCAAAATCGAGACATTGCCCGTCTTTAAGCTCTATAAATAGGCTATCTCTATCGTAAGAGATTTGAGAAAAATCAGTATTGTAGCTGGATAGTTTTGTATGGAATTCTTTTGTCGTTTCAAAATCCGAATCGTAACCAAGTAGGTCCAATCTCACCAGAGGGTTAAAAACACCGTCAGTATCGCGCCACAGCTCAATAACTTTTTCAAAAACATAAAAAAACCGTTCTGACACAGAGGATTGCTTGTGACGATTGAGATAAGACAGCGCACTATCATGGATAAAACGTGAAAACTCCACCTCATAGCTTTGCGCCAGATGCAAAACTTCAAGATACTTATCGTCAACAGTGTTCTCATCCAAGACGCCATCGTCTACGATAATAGAGACGAAAAAATCAGTGCCCATCAGTTTTTGCAGGTACTTATGCTCTTTCATATAGGTTGATTTTAGCTGGCTGCAGAATTCAGTATAGCATTGTCGGATGACGATGTTGCTGCACTCTTCGCTTCAATAGCCTCCTGCCTAGTGTTAATCAGATGGAAAGTTGAGAGTACGCTTATAATCAGAGCGGTGGTGGCAAAAAATCTAAGGGTATCTTTCTTCACAATACATCGTAGGTTAAGGTCGCCTAAAATCAATACTAAAGTATGTTAACATAACCACCTTCAAAGCGGAACAAATAGATTTTGTTCAATACAGGGAAGGATGACAAAATTGCTAATGAGGCAAGGATTTTTCTATTGCAAAAAGTAGCGAGAAATCCGAATGGAGCTCGCATATGGGTATTAATAGCAAACCAAAGCCTTGGTTTTCTTCAAACCAATCGAGGAGATTTTAAAAAAAAACGCAAGCCTAGATCATTTTGAAAAGCTTCCAAAAATTCTCCACGTATTCCGGCCTTCTATTTTGATATCTGAGATAGTAAGCATGCTCCCAGACGTCCAAAGCGATAATCGGAGTGTGTCCGTTGGACAAAGGAGAATCTTGATTGAGTGTTGAATAGACTTCAAGCTTTCCATTGCCATCTCTGACAAGCCAGGCCCATCCGCTGCCGAACTGCCCAAGAGCAGCTTTGGTAAAAGCCTCTTTGAACACGTCGACCGAACCAAATATGTCGGAAATTTCTTGGACCAGTTTCTCATCACGCTGGTTGGTCGGATCGATCACCTTCCAGAACAGCGCGTGATTGATATATCCTCCACCATTGTTGCGCAAACTAACACGGTCCTCGCCGCTGATATCGAGTTTGTCGATATCACGAATCAAATCTTCAACACTTCCGGCATTAAGGTCGGGATATTTCTCAAGGACGGCATTGGTCTTATCGGTATAGGCTTGATGGTGCTTAGAATGGTGAACCTCCATTGTCATGGCGTCGATGAACGGTTCGAGCGCATCGTAAGCGTAGCCTAATTGTGGTAATTCAGCTCTCATATAGTTAAGGGGTTAAGAAGTACAAAGAGCGTAATTCGTATCATCTAAAATCGCACAGGAACGAAGATTTTGTTGATTTCGCTACCATCCATGGCGGAAACCGAAAAAACTTCGACCATTCCTGTGTCCGTACGAGGCTCGTCATAAGAAATCCAAACTTCAAACGGACCGAACTCTCCTATGTCGGAAGGCGTTGCAGTCGTGATACCTTCGGCCAGAATATTCCCATCATCATCGGTCAAACGATAGTTTACAGTATTCTCAAAAACACGTGCCTCGCCACTGATAAGAAGTTCGCCGGAGGCAAGAGCATCCGTCAGGGGAGTCTCAAGGATAATATTGATCTCGGACTCAGAGGCAAGCAGTTCGACGCTAGATAGCATGCGATCCGCCATGCTTTCAAATCCCATGCCTGTAGGATCTGCAACAAGGATGCTAATCTCAAGTGCTACAGAAGTGCTGAGAGGAAGAAAAATCCGTCGTTGGGAAGGTCCAACCGTAATCCCCGAAAACTCAAAACCTTCTTGTCCGTCAATAACAATTGTATCAATCGGCTCAGTGATTTCGCCAACTGCTTGGACGTCGGCCATTTCCTGTTCGACTAAACTTCGCAAGGTCTCGGCTTCCAAGTCATGACGCGTGAACCGCACACTCAATCCGTCAAAAAGTTCGGTATCCTCTGTCTGAGTTGGCCCCCAAAGAGAAAAAGCAATGGTGTTTTCGCCTTCCTCCCGAAGAGTCATGTCTTGTTGGTACTCGGTGCGAAAACCAATGGAAGTGTTTTCGTAAGTATCCCAGCCGTCATCGGCGGAGCTTTCTACGTCTGTACCATCAGCGATTTCTTCAGGGGACTCTTCCGTAATTGGAGCTTTGTCCTCACTATCGAAGCATCCGGTCAAAAACACAGCTGACAAAATAATGAGCGGCAAAGAGATCAGATAAGTTCTCATGATAGAAGGGTAAAAAAATATTTTAAGAGGATCACTTGATGATATTACACCGTATCATAATGAAAATGCGTTGTCATGATGGTGGGCATCAATTAGACTTGACGTATTATGACTGGACTCATCTGATTTTGAAAAACAAGCATCGTGAAAACCAAACAAGTGAATGATATAAAACACTCTGTCCCTCTGCAGCGATTCCTGACAATCGATCTGCTAAAAGTCTTCGCGATCACGGGAATGGTTATTTTTCATTTTTTCTATATTTTGAATTTTCTAGGGGTAAGATATGCCGATATGCACCATGGAGTGTTTGGGATTTTGGGCGATACGGTGCGGATTCTATTTATAAGCTTGGTGGGAGTGACATTGGTGCTTAGCAAACGGAAGTCGGAAGCTTTGGGAGAGCGGCCGAAGGAGTTCCTCCGGAGGAAGCTTCTGCAAGGGATGACTGTCTTGGGCTTGGCGCTGATGATAAATCTGGTGACGTATATAGTGGTCCCCGATCAATTCGTCAAATTCGGAGTGTTGCATCTAATCTCTTTGGGTGTTTTTTGCGGAAGCCTGCTGGCTGGCCACCCATATGTGAGCGCCCAAATCGGACTTGGAATAATTATCATCGGTACTTGGCTGACTCCGGCAAGCGAGATGTCTTTCATCTCATATGTATTAGGATGGACCAAGGAAACAGGTATGTCGCTCGATTATTTCCCTGTTTTTCCGTGGCTCGGGGTGGTTTTTGTAGGGATGCTCGGAGGCCACTGGTTTTTGGAAATCGCCAAGAAGAGAGGAATTTCGCGAAGGCATACCGACATAGGCAAAAAAGCTCGGCTTATTCATTTGATCAGTAGCAAGGCTCTATGGATTTACATCATCCATATTCCCGTTTTATTGCTGGTCGTTTATGGAATCAAAATGGTTCAAGACGGCCTGATCTCCGTTTTTACGCAGTAACGCGAAAACGAGGATAAGCGCGGATAATCTCTTGTGCCTGCTCGTTGCACAAGGCTTTTTTGACAAAACATCAAATAAATGCTATTATAATGCGATGATATCTGAAATTCATTGTAAAAACATTACTTCTAAAACAAAAAAAACATGCAGAAACAACAGATTTCACTCAAACGAGTGCTGCTTGGCGTGATGGTTGGCGTTGTCGCACTTGGTACTTTCGCCGGTGTTGGACGAACTATGCAAGCCAATGTGTTCGATAACCTCGTGGCCTGGTTGGTAGCGGACGATAATTGTTATTACAATGAGTACGGAGAGTATATGTGCGATGATAGTGCTCTGTATGATGAACAGTATGATCAGTCGTCATCCGACTGTGACGCTTCTTGTACATGGATAGAATCCGATGGTGGAGGCTATTGCGAATGTACGGATGGAGGATATGATGGGGATACGGGAGGCGAAGAGTGGTCCGACGATGGATCTGAGGAATACGATTGGTATGATGAAAGCTGGGTAGAGGAGCAGATGACGGATATGGCGGAAAGACTTGCAGACATGTCCGAATCTGTCGAAGAGTCGGGCGAATACATAGAGGAAGCCGAAGAAATGATTACGGACCTGCTTGAGGATCAGGCGGATTTGGAAGAAGAGTTCGCCGAATGGCAGGAGGATGAGGCAGATGACGAAGGGAAATCCGCAAGGATGGGTGCTATCATGGAAGATGCTCTGACCAATTATTATCCCGTTGCGGTAAGTTATCTTGAGGAATGGAAAGTCGATTTGGAAGGCTTGATTGCCGAATCACAGTCAGCGTTGGTAGAGATGGAGGACGCATACGCGGATTTTCTGGCGACAAACGACAGCGAGACTTTCTGGGATTTGGAAAACTCCAATCCTGTATATTTGATGGATATCTATACTCAGATGATGCAAGTGTATTCAGACATGGGACACATTTACAAATTTTTAGAGGAAGCAGCTAGAATCCAAGACGAGCTTGACATGGAAGCTTCCGAAATCAACGAAAAACTTGCTGTGGAAATAGAAAAAGCGAATTTGGCATTAGAGGTAGTGCCGAACTTGTTAACGTCAACGATCTCAGGTCTCCTTGATGATGCGATGGACGCTATGAACAATGGCGAAGAGTATTGGGACATCACAGGTGATATTTGGGATGAAATGGAAGATATTTGGAAAGATTATTTGGAGTTGGATTGGGACGTAATGGAAGATTCATGGGAAGCTGTGCAAATGCAAGAAGTGGCAAATTTCAAAACGAACGAGCTTGAATCACTAAAGGAAGAATTTGCCGACGTTGAGGAAGAGCTGAATCGGCTGGAGGCGAATGGATATGATGTCGCAGAAGCGACTGCACTTCTTTCCAAAGCGTATGAACTTGTATCGGAGCTGGAAGCGGCCGAAGATTGGGATGATGTTGACGACGTATTCGATGAACTTGATGATCTTGAGGAAGAGTTCAGACGGGCCTTGAAAAAACTCGGTATTGAAGACTTCGGATCGGATAAAAGAGAACTTTACGCGGAAACGGTAGGTTATGAAGAAGTGCTCAATTTCTTATATGCGATCCCGGAAGATGTGCTTGAGCAAGTCATAGACATGCTCCTTGCAAATATGACACAGAGCCAGATCGAATCTTTTATCCAGTATGGTGATAAATTCGAAGACGTTGGATTCTTCGGAAGCGCTTCCAACGGTTATATCGATGAAGAAACATTTAATGAGTTGATCGAGCAAAAGCTCGCGCTCCTAGAAGAACTGGATCAAAAAATTCAGATGGCCCAGGGCAAACTCCGCGACTTGACGAACTCTATCGCTGCATACAATTTCGGTATCGGCGATGCATCGGATCAGGCCAATGAACTCATCGCGATGCTTGATTCCGACCTCACGGATTCCGAGGTTGGAGAGCTCGAGGTGAAGCTTGGAGAAATAAAGGAGCAAGCCAAGGAAGAAAAGTATGAAGACGGTTTGATCCCTTATAGAGATGTGGACGACAACGAATGGTATACATCTTACGTTTGGGATCTCACAAACGAAGGCGTTGTGAGCGGAGGGACAGGGGAGAACGAGGGTAAATTCATCCCGACCAACGATGTCACTGCTGCGGAAATCCTCAAAATGGCATTGGGAGCAGCCGGTTACGAACCTACGGACGGAGTGCCGAATAACCCTTACGCCCAGAATCATTGGAGTGCCGGATATTTCGATAAAGCCGAAGAGCTTGGTATGGAATTTGTCGCCGATGTGACACAAGATCCGAATCAGGCTGCAACAAGGGCAGAAGTCCTTTACGCGCTGTTTGATGCGATAGGCGTTTCCGTTCCAGATGCGACAGGCATGCAATTCAATGATGTGGGTGCGACTCATGAATATGCGGATTTCATCCAGTATGCATACGAACTCGGCATTGTCAGTGGAGATAACGGTCTTGGTCAGACATTTAGGCCGGATGATTCTATCAACAGAGCCGAAACAGCCAAAATCGTCGACCAATTCATGGAAATCGCCACTCAGGAGGGATGGGCCGAAATAAACCCACTTCCAACTCCTTAGTACCATTGTGATTTTTACTCAAAAAAGCCCAAGGAAGCGAAAGCGACCTCGGGTTTTTTTATAAGAGGCTTTTTAAGGTGGCTTGCCAACTGCAAAAACCGTGGTCTGCCACGGCGCAAAAACCAGGATTTCTCATTTGGAGCGGGTGACGGGAATCGAACCCGTATCAACAGCTTGGAAGGCTGTGGTAATAGCCATTATACGACACCCGCTAGTTTTGAAACAGCACAGGCTATTTTATATAATATTCTAATAGTTTCAAGCTTTTTTAAAAAAAACTCCAAAGAAACGAACAAAGGCCGCAGGTAAAATGAGCATTAGGGATTAACGCAGCTTTTATTTGATAAAAAATCATTTTCTGGTATTTTCTTATCCGTGAGCAAAAAAACAAACACAATTATTACAGAAGACAAGTACGTCTGGCGCAAAATAGCAGCCGTACTCTCAGGTTTATTAGTGGTATTTTTGGTGCTGCAAGTGTTCGCCCTGAAAGCTGAAATAGCAGAGATCAAGGAGACGACAGACAAGGCGCAAGAGGCTACGGGATACATAATGGATTTCGGTACGGATCTTAATGAAATCAGGGAACTCCTACTGCTGCCTACGGAGAACTATGCGACTTTGAATGGCGATGATATCGAGACGGAAGATGAAGGAGATACGGTGATAGAAGATATGTTCGCTTATGTGCATCAAATCGGAGTATCGAAAACTATAGAAGAAAATACAACTCAAGTAGATGAGTACTTATCTACGGAGGAAATAGGCACTCTTTTGCAAGAACAAGGGTTGTCACGTGCGGACGGAGAATATGAGATCAAGGATGCGCTAGACAGAGCATTACTAAGAGTAGGGGTGTCGGAGGAGGATGGTGCAATCTACTTGCAGAATTATTTTGACGAAGATATCGAAATCAATGGCGATCTGTCAGTGGCTTTCGAGTCGGAAATCGCAAATATGAGCGCTCTCACCGGTCGTATAGATGTACTGGACAATGCAAGAACAGAACTGTCAAGTATGCTCTATGAATCAGGAGATGCGTACGATGCATTAATGGAAAAAGGGATGAAGGCGGAAGCGGAATATGATAACGGATCTTCTTATGATTATTATCTTGTGAATCAAGACCAAACAAGACTTGCAACGCTTACGTTGGCAAAAGCTTCTCCGGAGGTTGTTACATGGTCTGACCTGACAACTGGAGATATGGCACCTGTAGAGATAGATGCGGCGGTACTTGCGGCACTTATAGAGCCGCTTGATGCCAGCACTTTATTGGAGCAGAAAGTTGCAGAAAATCGAGAAAAGCTTGAAAGTCTTTTAAGTGACGCGGCTTTCACAAAAGCACTATCGGAGAACTCCGTTGAGATGTCGGAAGCCCGCGAAGACGACACCGGAATATACTACGATCTTCTTGCTTTGGACGGCAGCGTCCTGAGCACAATATATGTAGACAAGCATACCGGTAAGGTGATGGTCACGAATGGCGAGACAAAGTTGGAACTCATGGCAGCCGTTCAAGAGGCGGAGAGTAAAAAAAAAACCTTGCTTTGCCTGAAACACTCCCGGAATATGACGAGCTAGCCGCTTCAGGAGAAGGCGTGAATATTCTCATATGTGGTAAGCATGGGTCCAATGTGGACACCATCATTTTTGCCAATGTGAATCCGGAGAATAAGAAGGTTACGTTAATCAGCCTCCCAAGAGATCTGTACTATCAGGAGCGTAAAATCAACAGTGTCTACTACTACTATGGAATGGACGAATTCATCAGGGAAGTAGAAGACATAACAGGGCAACAGATAGACAAGTATATGCTTATAGACATGTATGTCTTTGCAGATATTATCGATGCGATGGGCGGCATTGATATAACGCTTACAGAAGACTTGATAGACCCAAGCTACACGACATATGACAATGGAATTTGGAGTACGCTTTACTATCCCGCTGGAGACTATCATTTGAACGGAACTCAGACTCTTAGGGTGGCAAGATCACGTCACTATTCATCGGATTATGACAGGGCGGAGAGGCAGCAAATGATTTTGGAGTCAATAAAAGACAAAGGACTCAGCATGGGACTCAGCGATACAACAGCTCTATTTGAGATAGTCGAGCTGGTTATGGACAACACAGAAACAGACATAGGCATAAACGAGGCGCTTATGTATTACGTTCAATACAAAGATTACGACATCTCTCGAGGGAATGTGCTTAGTACGGGCAACATCCTCGAAAACCAGCATGTCTACGTAGATTACGATACTTCAGCCGAAGAAGAGGTATGCGATGAAGTCTCAGGAGAGTGCGAAGTCCAGAATTTCGTATACACATTAATACCGGCAGGCGGGAATTGGGACTACATCAAATGGTATTTCACACAGCTGCTAAGATGATATAACCGCACTACAATAAAATGGCAAAACAGACTTTAGAATTTCTGCCGTTTTATGGTAGTTCGGCTATAAGTAGAATTTGGCATTGAATTACAGAAATGATTTATATAAACTGCTCCTTGCTTGTTTGAAAATTAGCCGCGGTAGCTCAGTGGTAGAGCAGTGGACTGAAAATCCTCGTGTCGGTGGTTCAATTCCGCCCCGCGGCACCATCTTGACAGAAGCAAATAAACTAGTTATAATCAGCCTCAGTTTAGTAATTTTAGGGATATAGGGAAAAAACGTCTGCTAGAAATTCTCTAACATGTAATCAATCATCTTCTTTCTGCGTTGTTTGGAAATCCCTCTGTGTATTAAGATTTTTTGTTTGATGTGAGAAAAGAGTCCGTCACAGTGATTTGTTGTGTTTGGCATGCCTAAAGCAGGTAGCAGGTACTCATTAGTAGCGATGATGGACGTTCTAGGTACGGAATTAGATATGGAGTTCCTAGCAGGCGACCTACCTGGGCTAGAAGCGACACTGAGAGCACAAACAGTAGGAGAGTTATTAAGAATAAAAAATCCACAAGGAACACCTCGTCTAGATATAATGAGAGTAGACATGGATGAATTCATAATCGAAGCTGCTTTTGGAGTGAACCCTCACGTCCACAATCAAAGAGCGATTTGCACTGCGCCTGATGCAAGTGATCTTCCTATGGGGCAAGCTTTCGCGGCGATGGGAGGCAACAGCTACTACAGAGGTGGAGGGCGCTAGGCACCAAACCACAGCATATCCACGATAGAATTGTGGATATCGATAAGCTGATCGTAATAGTCAAAAGCAGCATTGTAATCAGCGCTGTTCTCAGATGTAATAAGACCGGCTTTGCCATCTGTGATGATCTTGAAGATTGCTTCTTCAAAGCTCGTCAAAATACCCAAGTAGCTGACTTGAAAAGCGTCAAAAATATCAGAATACTGCTCGTCATAAAGAGCTGCAACCTCGGCAGCTTCTTCGGTATGTATGGCGACAAGGTCGTTGTATAGCTGCTCAATAGAGTCTATATTCGGGTTCTCGAAATCCCAATAAGAAAGCTCGTAGACAAGATCATCAGCAGACCTGTAAATCAGGGTCATGGAGATGGAAATTTTTTCAATAGGATCTGCAGTGTCCTCATTGAGGTCACCAAGATAATCCATCTGGTACTGAGTGATGATATTAAGAAGGGTCAATTGCATGGAAGCAGCAGCGTAGTAAGTCTCTATAACCGCTTCATCCAGCTGATAAGCATAATCAACATCTGTTTTGTGACCATCCGAAGCATAGAACTCTGCCGCGCTTTGGTAAGTGGCATAGAAATAAGCCAAAGATTCAAAGAAATCATAAGCCGCCATCTCTATCTCAATTTGCTTGTCCTCGTCAGCAATGTACATATCGTCAGCTGCAAGCGCAATTTGTACAGACTCGAGGTTGGCAATCGCAGTACTGTAATAAGTGCCATAAAACTCTATATCCTCGTTAACATCAATATCTTCCGGAACATTGGCCAAATAATCATCCATTGCATAATCAAGATCGTCCGTCAGGCTATTAATATAGTCTATATAATTATTGTAGTATTGCATCTCATCCATCGCCAACAAAGAGGAGAAGCAGCCAGTGGCAAAAACCAAAGTTGTCAGCGTAAGTACAGATAGTATTTTTTTCATATTTGTTTGTTTATTTTTTAAAAAATTTCATGCCTAATGTCTTGTACGGAAACGCCGTGCTCAACAAAAAAATGCTTAGTTTCGTCAACCATGGCTTTGTTCCCGCATAGATAAACTTGGATATTGGAAAAATCAAAATTCTCTTCTGCAATGATAGAAGTGACTCGTCCTTGACGGCCATCCCAAGGGCTGTCATCAGGACGTGACAGTGAGAGTATGACATCGAAATTCTCATGTTCGGCAGCCAATTTCTCAAACTCTTCACGCCAAAATACATCATTGAAATGTCTCAGACCGAAGAAAAGCCTCATCTTGCGGGCATCGCCACTCTCCAAAAGAGATCGTATCATCGAGTTGATAGGAGCAATTCCGGTTCCCGTGGCGATAAAAACAAGATCCTTGCCGGAACTCTTATCGATGGCAAAATGCCCAAAAGGTCCTTTCATGGAAACGGAGTCACCTTCGGAAAGACCTCTTAAGAAATTTGAGCCACGCCCGTCGCGTAGTTTGATTACAAGTTCTATCACGCCACTACCAGGTGTGCTGGCAATAGAGTAAGCACGACTTGCGGTTGGAGCCTGTTCATCGATAATATCAATCATTACAAATTGGCCCGCCTCAAAATGGAAATCCGTGTCCGGCTCGAATGAAAACTGCCTGACATCGGCAGTTAGCTCTTTTACAGAAACAAGTTTTGCTCTAAAGTCTTTCATAGCGACACGCAGTTTAACAGAAAATTAATAATAAAGCACATTGCAAAATAAGATCAAATATTGTTTGCCGATACAGGCAAAAACATTAGAAGAGATTGAAACTAGAATATCCAAAAAAGCTGATATTATAGAAATCTGGCTCGATCACCTGCATGAGATCGATTTTGCAAAGCTTAAAAGCCTAAGACGCAAGGTCGGCAAACCATTCTTGTACGTATGCAAAGGCAAGCGTGAAAAAGGACTTTTTCGCGGGACGGAAAAGGAACGCATAGAGGTGCTAATCAAGGCGACCAGTTGTGGTGACTATATAGATGTAGATATCAGAACGGATAAGGCGCTGATCAAAAAGCTGGCACTTAGTGCGAAAAAACTAATAATTTCGTACCATAATTTCGAAAAGACGCCAATAAACCTTGCAAGGACTTACGACAAGATGCGCAGTCTCAAGCCTGACGTAATCAAATTTTCCACTAAGATTAATAAGAGCCGTGATATAGGCGAACTTTTCAAACTAATAATAAAAGCGGAGGCCGACAATCAACCAATTATTACTCTGGGAATGGGTGAAAAAGGAAAAATCACAAGAATCCTTGCGCCTCAGGCAGGAAATTACTTATACTATGCCCCGCTCAACAAAGAAGACGCTACGGCTCCTGGACAAATGACGTACAATGAGCTGCAGGAATACTGGAACTACTAACTACCTCCACTTTGGGACTTAAAATAGGCATCGTAGGACTACCAAACGTAGGGAAATCAACGCTTTTCAACGCACTTACAAGGACAAAAGGCGCAGAAGCTGCGAACTATCCTTTTTGCACTATAGAGCCTAATGTCGGGATAGTAGAGGTCCCGGACGAAAGGATGAAACAGCTTTCCGACATAGTGAATCCGCAAAAAATCATACCGACTATTATAGAGTTTGTTGATATTGCCGGACTTGTTGAAGGTGCGAGTAAGGGCGAGGGGCTTGGTAATAAATTCCTTGCCCACATAAGGGAATGTGACGCCATTGCACAAGTGGTCAGGGTCTTTGAAGACCCAAACATCACTCATGTACATGAGAAAATAGACCCGAAACGCGATATAGAGATTATAGAATCGGAGTTACTGCTGGCCGATCTGCAGACTCTGGAGAGTCGTCTGACAAAAGCAAGGACAGCGGCAAAATCCAACGACAAAGATGCCGTGAAATACGCCGACTTGGTCGGGAAAATACACGACGAACTTAATGCGGGCAATCTCGCGCACCGTCTCGATTTAACGCCTGATGAAAAAGTGGCTATCAAGGACTTACATCTTTTGACGGCAAAGCCTGTGATGTATATAGCCAACATGCATGAAAACGATGTGGCAAGAGCAAGTACTGACGAACTTAGAGCATTACTAAGCACACACGAATCGGCCAGAATCATACCGATTTCAGCCAGGATCGAAGAAGAACTTATCGGTTTTTCGGATGAAGAAGCTCGTGAGTTTCTTGCCGAAATGGGACTCAAGGAAACAGGACTCAACGCATTAATACGCCACGCGTATGACATTTTGGATCTCCGAACTTACTTCACTGCAAGTGAAAAAGAGGTAAGGGCATGGACGATCAAAGCAGGTGATCTTGCACCGCGTGCAGCAGGTGTGATTCACACGGATTTTGAAAAAGGATTTATCAAAGCAGAGGTAATAAATTGCGAACATTATATAAATCATGGAGGCGAGACTGGCGCAAAAGAAAAAGGTCTGCTAAAAATAGAAGGGAAAGATTACGAAGTACAAGATGGTGACGTTATGCATTTCAGATTTTCTTCATAAAAACAAACTCTTTAAAATATACTTTAACCCAAACCAAAATGAAAAAGGTTATATCGCTTCTAGCAGTGACTTCTCTGATGGTTGTCCTAACCGGATGTCTAAACATAGAACTTACATCTCCGGACGAAGGAACAACAACAACATCAAGCACAACAAGCACCACAACAACGACTGCTGATGCAACATGGCCTTCAGATTTCCCGCTTAACCCAGCGTGGGAAGTTTCAAGCCAGTCAAGTTCTAACTACGGTTCTGACGTATACTTGTCTGTAACTCAAACTTGCGACAGCTGTACGGCTGAAGAAGTTATGGAATATTACAGGGGAGTTATGGCAGACAACGGATGGACGGAATACTCTTACTCAGAATCTTCAGATGAGTACTGGGGAGACTCTGTTATGATCAGCTTTGACAAAGGCCTCGATAAATATGCATCTATAGATTACAGCGTATACGATTACGGATACGGAGACGGACCGGAAGTCTCAATCTACATCAGTTACAGCGAATATTACTACTAGAGTAAAAACAGCTTAACGCTAACGAATAGAGCGTAAATTGCTACTAGAATCGACGCCTCACCGCGACTCAGGGTGAGGCGTTTTCTATGAAGCAGCAATAGTGCTGCGACAGAAGAAACAAACCAGAAAGGTATGTCAAAAGTCAGCATAGACAAATCAGCCTCGAATCCATGAAAGAGAGCTCCAAGACTTGTGGAGAGCAGGGGATCGGTAATATTGCTACCTATAAGAGTGCCTATGGCAATGCCGGGCGACCTCTTTATAGCGCCTGTAACAGCCGTGCTAAGTTCTGGAAGGCAAGTTGCAACGCCAACGATCATCACTCCGATAAAAGACTCAGACAGTCCGTAAGCTTGTGCGATAAGGATGGAATGATCAAGGACGATATCAGCTGAAACAATAAGCAGAGCTATCCCAATGAGTAAGAACAAAATCCTAACTCCAAAAGGGTAGCCTTGAGGCTCATGTTCGCCAAGGTCTACAGCTTGTTTCGCCAAGTGGTCGTGCTTTGTCGTAAAAATCAAGTAGCTTATATAAATTGCAATGAGTAGCACAGCTTCAATTTGCGTCATATGTCCCCCTGTAAAAAGCATAATCCAGAAAAGGGCGATTGATATAAGAAGCATTACTCCATCGATTCTTAGAGCCTTCTCGTCGGCGGTGATCTTGTGAATAAGACCGGCGATTCCAAGGATCAAGGTGATCTGAGCCAAACAAGAACCGACCATGCTTCCTATAGCTATGTCGGAAGCCTCTCTTGCTCCAGAGAATATAGAGACCATGATCTCGGGTAAGCTTGTTCCAATACTGACGATAGTTAGACCTATAAGCATTTCCGAAACGCCAAATCTGTGAGCTATTGATTTGCCGGAGCTGACGACTAGGTTTGATCCGAGCCAGAGTCCGATAAGTCCTCCAATCATAATCAATATTTCACTTTGCATCGGTATTTGTTTTTAAAAAGGTAAGCAAGTATTATCACAGTATGGAAATTATCCCAAGCATATACTTACAGGAAGGGAAGATAGTCTCTTGGTACAAAGGTAAGCAAAACGACCAAAAGAAAACATACTACAAAGAGCCTCTGCACATGGCTCGGTTCTTCGCGTCGGAAGGTGCGATCAAACTGCAAATAATAGATTTGGGTGGGACTTTGTCGGGATCATTGCAACATACCAAAATGATTAAGAAAATCTGTAGCGGTATTAAGTCGGAGGTCCAACTCGGCGGAGGTATAAGAACCATGGAAGAAGTTGAAAGGGCTTTTGAATTAGGCGCAACAAGAGTCCTGCTCGGAGTGTCATCGATCAAGATATTAAAAGAAGCCCTGACAAAATACGGACCGAATAAAATAATCATGGGAATCAAAGGAAACTATAATAAGGTCGACACAGATTTCACCTTGGACGGAGGGGTGCCGGAGGTCACAGACTTGGCGAAGCAAATACAGAAGGTTGGAGTGACGCAATTGATTTACAAAGACATGCAGACGGAAGGAGCTATGTATCATCCCAATTTCGACATGATAGAAAAGATTATTTACGAAACAGACGGCAAAATGGACATATATAGTTCCGGAGGTACTGCGGACGAATATGACTTAAAGCTCCTGCGAGAAACCGGAACAAAAGGCGTAATTATCGGCAGAGCATTCATGGAGAACGCGCTGGATTTTAGAAAACTGAGAGAGATGTATGAAGGTTAGGTTTTGGACCGTTTTTTAAGCTCATCGACGATGTCAGACAACCCCATATCCCTTGCAGCAAGCAGGACTAACATGTGATACGTGAGGTCCGCACATTCTTCAGAGAGACGCTGGTCGGATTCATCAAGGGCAGCTCTTACAACCTCATCGGCCTCTTCGGTAATTTTCGGACAGATGCCATCAAGACCTTTCTCAAACAAAGAAGTTGTATATGATCCTTCTGGCATTTTTGATTTGCGGTCAACTATCAAACTCTCGAGTGTTCGCAAAAAAGCGTTAGAGAAACAACTTACGCTTCCTGTGTGACAAGTAGGTCCTTTTGGATTAACTTTGATTAGAAGCGCATCACTATCACAATCATCAACAATTTCACATACTCGCAGAATATTGCCGGAAGTTTCGCCTTTCATCCAGAGAGTCTTGCGACTGCGACTCCAAAAGTGGACGTTGCCGGTTTCCTCTGTTAGACGCAGAGCATCGTCATTCATATAGCCAAGCATAAGTACCTGTTTGGTATTAACATCTTGAATTATTGCCGGTATCAACTTTTTCATAATCTTACGGTTATATTTTTAGATCTTAAAAATTCTTTGGCCTCACGAATCGAATATTCAGAGTAGTGAAAAATGCTTGCAGCGAGCAGTGCGTCGGCACCGGCAGAGGCACCTTCGTACAAATGCTCCAAATTGCCAACTCCACCCGATGCGATCACGGGAATTTCAACATTCTCGGAAATTAATCTTAGTAGTTCAAGATCGTACCCTTCGTAAGTACCATCGGCATCAATTGAGTTAAGACAAATTTCACCGGCACCAAGACGAGCCACTTCCTGCGCCCAAGTAAGGGCATCAATACTGGTTGCAACACGTCCGCCATTGATAACAACTTGAAAACCGTTGGAGACACGCAAAGCATCTATTCCTACAACAACACATTGGGATCCGAAAGCGCGAGCACCTTCGCTGATGAGCGAAGGATTTTTCACAGCGGCTGAGTTTATAGAAACTTTCTCAGCCCCGGATAATAAGACGGACCGCATATCACCTACAGTACGAATACCACCTCCGACAGAGAACGGTATGAAGATCTCTTTGGCAACTTGTCTAACGACATCAAGCATAATTTCCCTGCCACGAGGAGAAGCGGAAATATCATAAAAAACTATCTCATCCGCACCTTGTTCATAATACTTACGCGCAGCCAGGACGGGGTCTCCAATATCTACGTTTTTCTGGAACTTTATACCTTTCGTAAGGCGCCCGTCACGCACATCAAGGCATGGAATAATACGTTTGGCTAACATGATAAGGCTTGTTTAAGTGTTAATGTCCCCTCGTACAAAGCTTTGCCAATAATAGCTCCATTTGCGCCAAGTTCACGCAGTTGCTTAATATCGTCAATACTTGAAACTCCGCCGGCAACAATTATTTCAAAACCTTTGTTAAGAAACTGTGAGACAGCATCTGTGTTAACTCCGGCAAGCATGCCGTCACGACTGATGTCGGTAACAATTAGAGTGCGTATGCCAACTAGTCTCATTCTTTGCAAAAAATCCTCTATCGATATATCAGAAGTCTCACGCCAACCACGTATGGCAATGAGGCCATCCTTGATATCCAATGAGATCACGATTCTGTTATCACCAAAATCACTAATAATCCGCTGTATCAAGCTTGTATCATCAACTGCAGCTGTGCTCATGATGATACGCTCAGCTCCGGAATCAAGAAGCATTTTGGCATCATTGTAAGTACGAATCCCTCCGCCGACTTGTTTTGGCACATCAATTCTGGAGATGGTGTCAAAATTCACAGGCAGGCCTTGTTTGGCTCCATCCAGGTCAACAACATGGACCATACCGGCTCCGTCATTTTGAAAAGTCCGCGCAACTTCAAGCGGATCTAGGTTGTACTTTTGTACATTGTCATATTCGCCACGAGTAAGCCTAACGCATTTGCCGTCGATAATGTCTATTGCCGGATAGATTTTCATAACTCGCAAAAATTAAGTAATAATCGTAGGCCCACCTCTCCGGATTTCTCGGGGTGGAACTGCACACCGTAGAAGTTGTCTTTTTTTAGGGCAGAGGCGAAATGGTATCCATAATCGGTCTGTGAGATAGCATAAGGCGTCTCTACGCAGTAAGAGTTCACAAAATAAAAATAAGCATCATCGGAGATTCCTGCAAAAAGAGGATCATTGTAAATCTGCGAGACAGTATTCCATCCGATCTGAGGCACTTTAAGATCACATGTGAATTTTCTCGCTTCGCCATCAACGATATCAAGGCAAGCAGTATCATTCTCTTCGGAATAAGGCATCAAAAGCTGCATCCCAAGGCAAATTCCAAGAAATGGGCGAGTAATAGTAGGAAGCACTGCGTCAAAGCCGGTAGCACGTAACATCGCCATTGCACTGCCGGCAGCACCGACACCCGGAAAAATAATTTTGGAATCATCTCGAAGCTCGATAGGAGACGAAATGATCTCGTATTCTTGTCCTAATTTTGTAAGCGCATTCGCAACACTTGCAAGATTACCTGCGCCATAGTCAATGATTTGAATCATAATGTTCCTTTTGTAGATGGTAATAGGTCGGGATTCTTCATGTCCTTGGATATGGCCATTTTCATCGCTCTGGCAAAAGCCTTGAAAATAGCTTCGATTTTGTGGTGTTCATTCCTTCCATATTTGAGTTCTATGTGTACATTCGCAATGAGGTTATCAGCAATCGCCTGAAAAAAATCTTGTAGGAGTTCGGTAGGGAACTGCCCAACGTATTCGCGCTTTGGCTTGTAATTGAATACGAGATAACTGCGACCTCCCAGATCAAGTGCACACATAGCCAAAGTTTCGTCCATAGGGAGCAGGAATCCATACCTCTCAATGCCTTTCTTGTCACCTAGGGCCTCCCTAAGGGCTTGGCCAAGACAAATCCCTATGTCTTCAACAGTGTGGTGTTCGTCGATATTCAGATCCCCATTCGCTTTTACAGCAACGTCTATGCCAGAGTGTTTCGCAAAAAGCTCAAGCATGTGGTCAAAAAATCCAATTCCGGTGGAGATGTCGCGCTCTCCTGTTCCATCAAGGTTTACGGACACCTCTATTTGAGTCTCGTAAGTTTTACGTTTGACTGTGGATTTACGCATTTGCAATTGTGGTTAAAAAATTACCATTCAGCTCTGCCTTAATTCCTCGTATGCCAATGTTTGATGCA
>Ga0210006_1000435_pt1 | contig 32612 bp, 34 predicted proteins | sample CryGey02umfilter_2_FD_185452 | JGI IMG/M metagenome (GOLD analysis project Ga0210006, IMG submission 185452) | Groundwater microbial communities from aquifer in Utah, USA - Crystal Geyser 4/10/14 0.2 um filter (SPAdes) (version 3) | ecosystem: Environmental > Aquatic > Deep subsurface >... | reverse complement strand
AATTCTTTTGGGCCAAGAATATGGCGAGCTATAACTTTAAGTTGGCCAAATCCTACATCCTGAATTATTTTAAAATACTCATCTTTTGGCATTGCTCCTCCGGTACAGCCTGCCCAAATTGACCGGAAGTACCCCCGAACTTTAGGATCAACATCTCCTATGATAACAATATCAGAAATAGCTAGATGACCACCGGGCTTTAGAATATCAAAGATTTGTTTGTAAACACAGAGTTTACAAGGACAGAGGTTAATCACACAGTTAGATATCACCACATCAGCAATATTATCTGGAACTTGAGGGTTTTCTATATCCAACAGAATAAACTCGGCTCTATTAGATAAACCAGCCTCCTTCATTACCTGTTTTGCTCTTTCAATCATGTGGGGGGTAAAATCTATTCCAATCACCTTCCCAGTTGGTCCCACCTTATGACCTGCTAAAACAAGATCGATACCACCACCTGAACCAAAATCAGCCACCTTCTCACCCGGCTGAATATTAGCAAAACCAGTAGGATTTCCACAACCTCGAGAAAGGTTAATCGCTAACTTAGGAATTAGGGCAAGATCTTCTTGACTGTAGAGTCCGTGTTCTAAAGCAAAGCTTTCAGTGGCTCCTCCGGCTAAAGGACAACAACCCTCAGCTGAACCACGTTCTTTGGCAAATTCGTCATATCGCCTCTTAACTTCTTGTTTTATTTCTTCTTCACTAAGTTCTTTAGCGGGAATGAAGGCTTTTTGAGGAGACCTTTTTTCTGGTTCTCCTCCACAACATGGTTTTTTCGTTTCGTTCATATTTAATGTTTAGTTTAATAATGAAAATGAAAAAATTTTCTTTTACAAAATGTAGTTTTTCGAGCCGATATTTTTTGCAGGTTCTTTGACAGTTTTTAGATTGCGGCGAAGCCGCTCAAATTTTGGGGGGCTTGTCGCCGCCGCCGCAGGCGGCGAGGAAAGCCCCCCGCAAAATTCTGAAAATGCGGCGGAGCCGTGCCGATGACAATTTCAAGTTTTTCTATGAGTTAATCATAACTCATTACAGTAAATTTTTCAAGAAAAATGAGCTTGAAAAATTTACTGCTTTGGCGACAAATTCTTTTATGAGATTTAGAAATTCAAAAATTAAAAAGAAAAGAGCCCCAGGTAGAATTGGATTCTACAAGGGGCTCGGATGTGAGCAGTTGTTGTCCGGCTCACTTCGGACTGACGGAGAGAAACGCGGGGTTGAGCACGCTACCGCTCTCGTTGGCCTTCTCGCCCTCGTGACCGATCTGGGTCTTGAGGTTGTGCCAGCGACGGAGTTGCTCGCCGTGAATCCACACCTGCGAGAGGATGGACACGGCGGCCCCGTACATGAAGCCAGTGATGCCCTCGTTGTCTGCCAGCGAGGAATCCTCGTCTGCGCACGCTTCGAGAGTGTCGCCGTTGGCCATCCGGCCTTCCATGAGACGCGCCCACCGTTCGGCGAAGCTGATGACTCCGCAGCCGTAGCCGTCCGTGTTGGCCGCGACCGACTTCTTCCAGCCCTCTTCGTCTCGGAGCGTCATCTTCTCGGGAGCGACCGCGAGAGCACCCTTGAGCATCAAGTCTTGGCGTTGCTGGGCCTCCTTGGCTTCGCGTTGCCGCTTCTTGTACTCCGGGGACTTCACGTACTCCTCGTGACGGCGCTTCGATTCGGTCTGGTAGTACTGCACGATTGCGTCGGGGTTGTCGCTGGGCTTGGCCGTGAGTACGATGTCGTTAAACTTCGCTGTCACGGGTCCCTTCGTCTTCTTCGCCAGAGCGACCATTCGCTTGGCAGTCTCGCTGACGTTCTCGCCAGCCATCGGTTCGTAGGTCTTCATGCTTGTTCCTCCTTTTCAAGGTTCAGATTTCCACAATTCCCTCGTGGTAGGGGTTATTTACTGCGATTTTCAATAACGCTTTATCTTAGCATAATTACTTGCTTATGTCAAGCTCGCGGTCAGAAATCATTAAACTAACAAAAAACAGAAATTCTCCAAAATTTCTGCAACAAATGATTTGAAAAAATTTTCTTTTACAAAATGTGGTTCGAGACGATATTTTTATCAGGTTCTTTGGCAGTTTTTAAAATCGCGGCGAAGCCGCTCAATCCTTCAACTCCGTTCAGGACAGGATTTTGGGGGGTTGGCCGTCGCCGCCGCAGGTGGCGAAATGCGCTGTGCCCCGTAGTAAGCTTTGCTTTACTACTGGGGTTCGGACTATTTTAAGAATAGAGCACCAGTAAGGAAAAGTCAAATTTCGCTGGCTCGCCTCGCTTTGCGAGGCAAAAACTGCCAAAGAACCGGGGCGAATGAAATTCGCCGAAATGTTGTCATTGATTGAAAAAGGCAAAGCTGACGGAATAATTTCGTGGCACCCGGACAGATTGGCTAGAAATAGCGTTGACGGCGGTAAAATAATTCACTTTGTTGATCGCGGCTTGATTAAGTCCCTCAAATTTCCTACTTTTTGGTTTGAGCCAACTCCACAAGGTCTATTTATGCTCAATATCGCTTTCGGTCAATCAAAATATTTTGTAGACAGTTTGCGAGAAAATGTAAAAAGAGGCTTGCGACAGAAAATACGAAACGGCGTATGGCCCGGCTGGGCGCCAGTGGGTTATTTGAATAATCCAAAAACAAGAATAATTGATGTTGACAAAAACAAAGCGCCAAAAGTTAAAAAGCTTTTTGAGATTTACGCCACTGGCGAATATACTTTAAAATCTCTCGCAAATTGGTGCAAAGAAAAAAATCTGCGTGGAAACCTAAATAAAGAAATCGCCGTTAGTAATATCCAAAAAATTCTACAAAATATTTTCTACATCGGCCTAATGAAATATCGCGGGGAAATTTTTGAGGGACAGCACGAGCCGTTGATCTCAAAGAAACTTTTTGATAAATGCCAGGAGGTTATGGCGAAGCGTGGGAAAGTTCAGGAAGTCAGAAAACACAATTTTGCTTTTCTTGGTTTGTTAAAATGTGCCTCTTGCGGAGCGAGTATCACTGCCGAAATTCAAAAAGGATACAACTATTATCGTTGCACCAAAAAGAAAGGTATCTGCCGAGAAAAACACTATTTAAGAGAGGAACAATTAACCGAGCAAATCAAATCTTTCCTTCAAAAAGTTTCTTTGTCGAGCCAAGACACGAAAAAAGTTTTGGCGGCGTTGGATAACGAACAAAAACAAGCAAAACAGCAAACCCAATCAAAAGTAGAAAGTTTGAAAGAGCAGTTAAAACAAGTGGAAGCAAAATTAGCAAAACTGCTCGATGTGTTTTTGACTGATGCTTTATCCACAGAAGAATACGCCGCCAAAAAACAAGAATTGTTATCGCAAAAAGTAGAGATTCAAGAAGAAATCACTGACTTTGAGCAAAAAGGGTTGTCTTGGCTCGAACCGGCTCGCGAGTTTGTTTTATCGCTTAATCAAGCCGCAAAATTAGTGAAAACCGAAAACAAAAAAGAAATGGCAACATTTCTTAAAAATATCGGCTCGAACCACATTTTACAAAACCGCCAATTGATTTTTTCGTCCAAAATTCCCTACAATTTGGTCGCCGAGCGAAGCGAGGCGAACCGAAACCGCTTGCAAATTCCTTACTGGTGCCCGGGGCGAGAATCGAACTCGCATGGTATTGCTACCGAGGGATTTTAAGTCCCTTGTGTCTGCCTGTTCCACCACCCGGGCATAAATAAATTAAAAATTTAAATATAAAAATGTAAAATTTAGGTATTCGCCTTCGGCGAATTAATTTTAATATTTTGCTTTGTCATTTTGATTTTTGAATTTTTAATTTTGAATTAAATATGAGGCCAGGATGGGAGTTGCACCCACGCATAACAGTTTTGCAGACTGTCGCCTTGCTACTTGGCTACCTGGCCTTACTGCTTGCCTGCCCGCCGTAGTTTTAACGAAGGCGGGGCTTACCTGGCTGTGATTCTCTTTAAACATTAACAAATCCGCCCTCGCTTATCAACTTTTTCACCTTTTCAATAATATCTTCCGGCCTACCTTTTGTTTTAAATCCGGCAGACAGCTTATGCCCTCCTCCGCCAAGCGCTTTGGCAAGACGCGAAACATCTACTCCCTGATTGGGCAAAGCCCGAAAACTGCCGTCAAGCTTTTCAGGCGCGACTTCGCTTAAAACTAAAGAAAATTTTGTTCCCGGCACCATGCAAAGCAGAGAAGCAAGTCCTGCTAAATCATTTAAGCTGGCATTGAATTTTTGCATATCTTCGAAATTTATAAAACAAAAAATAAAACCAAGCTCCTGTTCTTGTTTTATATTCGCCAATGCTCTGCTCCAGATTTTTGATTTGATATCAATTTTTTGCTGATTGATTAATCTGACAATTTTTCGCAAAGGGGCGCCCCGCAACAAAAGCTCGCCGACTATTTTTAATGTTTTTGCAGTTGTATTTGGATGGCGGAAACTCCAAGTATCGGTAAAAATTCCGGTTAGAAGACAGGTGGCAATCTCTTTGTCTATTTTAAGTTCGTTCTCCGTCAGAAATTGATAAATAATTTCGCAGGTGGAAGAGAAATTCGTATCCACCACTTTTATTTCCCCGGCCTGGTTTATCAAAGGATGGTGGTCAAAAGTGATAATCGGAATATCCAGTGTCACTCCTTCCAGACGTTTTAGGTCTCCGTAATCAACGCCAAATAGCAAATCGTATACCGGCTCAACGCTTTTTTTAATATGTTCTACTCCGGGCAGAAATTTTAAGTTTTCAGGAATGTCGGAAGCGCAAAAAATATCGGCTTTTTTCCCCAATTTTTCAAAAGAAAACTTAAGCGCCAGCATTGAACCAAGCGCGTCGCCATCCGGCTCATCATGGCTGACCAGCAAAATTTTTTCCGAAGCATCAATCGCTTTTTTTGCCGCTAAAAATTGGGTGTTCATACCAGGTAGTGAAAATTTAACTGGTTATTCAGATAGATATTTTTAAATCAAATTAGCCATGCCAAGCAGAAAAAATTTATTTTTTATTCGCTACGCGAATTGTCAAATTTCTACTACCTGGCATAAATTAAAGAATTGTAACATGCGAATTACCCAAAGTCTATGAGAATAATCCACCGCGACAATAAAAACCCCGCCTTGGTGGGGTTTCTGAAAGATTCTTTTTTAAAAATTACTTCTCCATTAATTCTTCCAGCTCCTGCGCCTCTGCTTCTGTTTTGTCTAAGACAAACCTGATTTTTGGCACCGGCCGCATTTCCAGTTTTTTATTCAGCAATTGCTGGAGGTTAAAAATATGACGATTTAATCTTTCCAAAACGCCCTCCCCTTTTTCCGTGGGATAAACGCTCAAAAAAACGTTTGAGTGCAGAACGTCATCCGAAGTCTGAACTTTCATGATTGTCACCAAAACACCAGGGCCGAAATCCTCTTCTTCCAGAATTATTCTGCCCAAAACTTGCCTTATAAGTTCGTCAAGTCTTTCAATTCTGTGAGACATATTCCATACGAATGTACGAATATTTACGAATATACGAATCCTTCGATAAACTCAGGATAAATTCGTAAATTCGTACTGATTCGTAAATTCGTAAGGTTATAACTCTCTTCGCTTTTTCTCCTCTCTGAAAAAAACCAGTGTGTCTCCTTTCTCAACTATCGGCTCGCCCTCAAAAAGCATTCCGCATTCTTTGTCTTTTTGGCAAGAATCCACGTCTATTTTATTTGCCTGAAGCTGCGCAATTTTCCCCCTGCCTAATTTTTCTTCCCCTCTCTGAACTTCCGCAAAACTTCCTCTTTCTGCTTTTCCCCTAGTCACTCTTCCGCCTACAATCTGGCGCGAACCGTCACGCTTGAAAATAGCCAGTATTTTTAATTGACCAATTTCTTGACGCACCACTTCTGGCTCAAGCATTAAAGCCATCTGTTCCCTAACTACTTTGACCAATTCATAAATAACATCAAAACTAAAAATTCTGACGCCCAGCCTTTGGGCAACATTTAAAGCAATTCGGCTCGGGGAAATTCTGAAGCCAAAAATCTTTGCTTTTGCAGAATCGGCTAGTTTAACATCAGCTTCGCCAATTTCTCCCACTTCTGCCAAAACAACTCTCAACACTACTTCTTGCTGAGAAATTGTTTCCAGAGTCTGACGTAATGCTTCAAGAGAGCCAAAAACATCGGCTTTCAAAATCAAATTAAAAACTTTTTGCTCTGGGCTGATATTAAGAATTTGAGCCGGTTCTCTTTTCTTCCTCTCAATTTCGCCTTTTTGGCTTGCTCTTGCTTTCGCAGCTTCCGGGTTTTCCATTACCTGCCACTCTTCGCCAAGCAACGGGACTTCCAAAAAACCCGTGGCTCTTACCGGAGTTGAGGGTTCAGCTTTTTCAATCGTTCGGCCCATAAAATCTTCCATGGTTTTTATCGAACCAAAAGTTGATTCTGTTGCAACTGCGTCTTTTGAAGAAAGGATACCCTGGCGTACCAACAAAGTTGCCGTCGGCCCTCTTTTTGAATCTAAAAAAGACTCAATTAAGACTCCCGAAGCCGGAACAGAAAAATCTGCTTTCAGCTCTTCCATCTCGCTTAGGAGCAAAATCATTTCCAGCAGCTCATCAATGCCCGCGCCTGTTTTTGCCGAAGTCAAAATCATCGGCACTTTGCCGCCGAGCGACTCGGCCAGCACTCCATTGTCTGCCAATTGTTTCTTAATTTTTTCCACAATAATTCCCGGCTTATCGGCTTTGTTAAGCGCCACCACAAAAGGCAAATTCAAATGCGTCACAAGATTAATCACCTCTTTTGTTTGCGGCTTAATCCCTTCGTCTGCTGCCACAACCAAAACAGCCAAATCCGCAACATTTGCTCCGCGGGAGCGCATGGCTGAAAATGCTTCATGCCCAGGGGTATCAATAAATGTTACTTTTCTTTGCCCTTCCGCAGTCCCGCCTTGACGGGACGAAGGAGGGTTACCGACCTCAACCTGATAAGCTCCGACATGTTGCGTAATACCTCCTGATTCTTTCTCGACCACTTTTGTTTTCCTAATATAATCCAAAATTGAAGTCTTGCCGTGATCCACATGCCCCAAAACGACCACCACAGGAGGTCGAGATTGCAAGTTGGATTGTTGATTATTTGCCTTAGCCATATGTGACTGATTTAATTTACCATGGCGAACTCTCAAATGTCTAATTTCTAATATCTAATTTCTAATAAAAATCTAAATTGATTAAATGTTCAAAATGGCGGCTTCGCCGCCATGGATTGGAAATTGGAAATTGGAAATTATTTCTGCTTCTTTATCTTCCAGTTCTTCTCCGCCGTTTCTATTGCTTCCTTTTCTTCGTTGGATAAAGGATATTTTGACTGGCCATTCGCCAGCGGTTTAACATACAGTCTTGTGCCTTCTCTTGTAAAAAGTCCAGAAATCGTCATCCCGTTGTCATCGGGGTCAAGCAAAGCGATTGAAAAACTTTGGTCGCTACCTGTCTCGCGAAAAGGGTTGAATCTGACCACGCCAACTTTTTGAACGCTTCGCAAAGCCATTTTTTCCAAATATTCCGCAAATTTATTAAGCTCTTTTAATCCCCGCTCTGTTTTGCGCAACCGTTTTATCTGTTCAAAAATCACACCCTCCAAATCCTGGGCTTTTCCGCCGTCAAAAAGCAATTTTAATTTCTTTTTTAATTGCCAAATCTGCCATTGCAGATATATAATCCAGGTTATAAAAAACGCTGCCACAAAAATCAAAACAGTTAAAAAAGTATTGTCTATGGCAAAATTAATAATTGACGCGAACATAAAATTTTTTAGCAGCTGAAAATTTAATCAAAGATATTTTATCTTGATGAACGCAGTCGATAAAAAGCTTTTGAACCTTTTGAAACGATGAAAATGCTAATAATTGTCAGATACAAAGAGATGACTTCCTGAGAAATATGATATTTTCCCCCCAGCCATCCGTTTAAAATTAACATCAAAATTATCAAGCCCGTCCAGAGCGCAACCACAATTTCTCCCGGATGCCTCCCCTGATAGGAAAGAAACCAGCGCTGAAATTCTTTTGATGTCACATAAACGCTCAAAAGCGAAATGTAAAGAAGCGTCAAGGGCGATAAAAGAAAACTATACTTCCCAAAAGAAAAAAAGTCAACAATGATAACGACGGAAATAACAATCATCCATATGTTTACCAGCTATCGCCAAATTTTCTCGGGTCGAGAATGTTTGGGCATAAGTTTTAAAAGAGATATTGACTAGGATAGATGTTTTCTGATAAAAATTCTTCCTAATCCTGATTTTAAATATTTTTCAAATTCAAATACTTTGTATTTATCTTTGATTGCAAAATAAAAATCTAATTTCACGGGAAGTCGATTTGCTGTTGCCGACACATGACTTTTTTGATGTCTATCTAGTCTATCTTTTAAGTCATCAGTATAACCAACATAATAACCGTCTTTGCACTTTCTTTAATGAATAAACAAATACATAATTTGTGTAGCGAAAGTCGCCTTCGCGAACCCACTGACGGACTGCCTCACGCCGTAGGTCTGCTTCGGCGGACCGAAGGCGGAGACGGGAGGATTCGAACCTCCGGTACCGTTTCCGGTACAGTGGTTTTCGAGACCACCCCTTTCGGCCACTTAGGTACGTCTCCTTATTTTTCCAATTTTTTATGCCAATAAATCGCTTGAATCCTACGTTTTCCGCCAAATGTAAAACTGTGTTCCACAGGAATTTTATTTTTTGCTGAGTTACTTATCGCTTTACCATTGCCAATAAAAAATCCGATGTGCGAATGCTCTTCTTTGCCAAATTTCTTTTTTTCCCAGACCAGCACGCTGCCTTTATTGGGTACTTTGACGATTTTCCAGCCGGCTTTTTTCATATCCGCTTCGGTGCCTTCAACAGTCAAATGCGTTTTGCCAATTAAGTCAAATATCTTCAAAACACATGAAACAAAATAGGCGCAGGATAAATCGCCATCATGCAAAATATCTTTTTTTGCCGAAATTTTCTCCGCCGAAGGCGGAGTTTGAATTTCGAGCATCCTCGACGCCTTGCGTCGGGACTTTCCGTCAACTTTCGCGTAAAAATTGCGGAATAATTTTGTGCCTATGCTGTTTCTGATTGCCCGCAAATAAGAATCCTTTAAAACAGGGACGACATTTTGTTTTTTATTCTTCATGTTCCGCCGCCATTGCCTCCTCTTTGGTCTTATCAATCGTGCCGTCCGGGTGATGCGCCGGAGAATAAATGGTGTAGAGACGGAGCGCCTTATCCAAAGAGGTATTAATGACATTGTGCCAAGTGCCGGCCGGCACCAAAACCGCAAACCCGTCGCTGATTTCGTGTTCATCTGTATTGTCAAAAACGATTTTCCCCTCGCCCGCGTCAATCCTGAAAAACTGGTCGTTATCGGGATGCACTTCATTGCCGATTTCCTCGTTTGGTTTTAGGCTCATCAAAACAAGCTGGCTGTGCGGAGCGGTATAAAGCACTTTCCGAAAGTTCTCATTTTCGGTGGTATCTTTTTCTATGTTTGTTACAAATCCTGGCATACCAGGTTAGTAGAAATTCGACTAATCAAAATTCAGCCTGCTGAATTTTGATTATAACGAAATTTCTTTTTAAGTATTTAACTTGCCAGGCGTCTAAAAGTTCCAAAATGTCCAAGACATAAAACCCGTCTAATTTTCACTACCTGGCATAGTTTTGTCTCCTTTATAATTATTAATTAGCAATTCGACCTAATTTATAAAAAGAAAAGTGGACTATTCTTAAATTAGCTCGGACGATTTTCGCCGCCGCCGAATTTCGTGCCAACGAAGTTGGCACGCCGCCTCAAATATAATTTAAGTATAAAGGAAAAATATAAATTTGACAACCGAAAATCAATGGACTATTATATCAATAAGCGTTGATATAGTTATAATCAATAAACAAACTTATGAAACCCCGTTAGAAATTCTATAAAATTAACGGGGCATAAAATATTTATTATGGCAAAAGTAAGAAAGAAAATTTCTAACGGGGTGAAACCAAGATGTCGTAAAGATAAAAAGTCGGTTGCCAATCTGTCGCAAACAGTTGAATTTTTAAAAATAATCAGTGAAGAAAATCGCCTGAAAATTCTATGCCTTTTAAGAGAGGAAGAAAAATGTGTTTGCGACATTTGGCAATATCTTGATTTAGCCCAAAATCTTACCTCTCATCACCTAAAAGTATTGAAAGATTTTGGGTTAGTGTCGTCAAGGCAAGAGGGACTAAAAGTCATTTATTCAATCAATAAAAAGGTCGCAAAAAGATTTTCAAAATTATTAAATAATTATTTAAATTCCTATGGAAAATAAAACTATGAAAATTCAAGTGCTAGGTTCGGGTTGCCCGTCCTGTAAAAAATTATTTGAGCTGACGAAGAAGGCGGCTGAAGAATTGAAATTAAAAACGGAAGTGGAATATATCACCGACATTCAAAAAATCGTTGAAATGGGCGTAATGACCAGCCCAGTTTTGGCTGTAAATGAAAAACCAATTTTGACTGGTTTTGTGCCCGATATAGAAAAGATAAAAGAAGCTATTAAAAAATTTATTTAATTTTGCTATGGATATTTTTTACCCCGTAAAATTATTGGCTGATTGGCTTACATATAGCGTTTTTCATTTAGCGGCAAAAACAATTCTTGCCGAGGCAATAAACTTTTTCATTTATGACACGATAAAAATTTTTATTCTGCTTTCGGTTATTATTTTTATTGTTTCAATCACTAGATCATTTTTGCCGCCAGAAAAAATCCGCAACATTTTATCAAGAAAAAATAAATATCTCGGCAATTTTCTTGCCGCAATGTTGGGAATTATTACCCCGTTTTGCTCTTGTAGCGCCGTTCCATTGTTTTTAGGTTTTGTCGAGGCGGGCGTGCCGCTTGGTGTCACTTTTTCTTTTCTGGTGGCTTCTCCAATGATTAACGAAGTTGCCCTTGTTCTCCTTTTGGGAATGTTTGGGTGGAAAATTGCGTCGTTGTATATTGTGAGCGGTTTAATAATTGCGATTTTGTCAGGCATTGTCATTGGCAAATTAAAAGTTGAGGATTTGGTTGAAAGTTTTGTTTTCAATAACAAAATCATAAATTCGGAAAACGGTATAAAAATGGAATGGCAAGACAGAATTGCTTACGCCAAAAAATATACGGCTGACATTATTAAGAAAGTATGGATATATATTTTAATCGGTATTGGTCTTGGGGCGTGGATACACGGCTATGTGCCAGCCGATTTTTTGGCAAAATACGCCAGCGCGGATAAATGGTATGCCGTGCCACTGGCAACACTCATTGGTATTCCGCTTTATTCTAACGCCGCAGGCATGATTCCCCTTGTCAGCGCTTTAACAGAAAAAGGCGTCGCTATGGGCACGACATTGGCTTTTATGATGGCAGTAACAGGGCTTTCACTTCCCGAATTTATGATTTTAAAAAAAGTGATGAAAACAAAATTGATTTTGATTTTTGCTGGAATTGTCGGGGTAGGCATTATTTTTACTGGATACATTTTTAACTTTGCTTTGAGATAATAAAAATGATTTATCAAAATAAATTTTTTTCTTAGCGGCGCATTTCGCAAAGCGAAATACGAAATTCGGCGTCGGGATTTTCCCGAAAATACGTTCGGATTTTATCTAAGACACAGAGAAAATTTTTCGGAAATGAAAAATCTTCTCAAAAAAATTGGCTCGAACCGCCGCCTTGTGGCGGGACGGCTGGAAATTGATTTCAAAAAACCCTTTGATTTGCTCGCAAAACTGCCCGCCGAAGCGAGGGGCGAAGCCCCGAGCGAGGCGACTAATTCAATATGGTGGACCCGATGGGTCTCGAACCCACAACCTCGTGAATGCCATTCACGCGCGCTAGCCAGTTGCGCCACGGGCCCAGAAAAAAACAAAAAGCTTCTTTCAGCTTTTTCAGTATAGCGCACAAAAATAAAAAATTCAATAAAAATACATCAAAAAAACAAAGGCATCATATTTATACGATCGTACTATTTTGATACCGTGTCTAAATCTCAACTCCAATCGGGCAATGATCAGAACCAAAAACATCCGACAAAATAAATGCTTTTTTGACTTTTGGCGCCAAAGATTTTGACGTGAAACAATAATCTATGCGCCAACCAAGATTTCTGGCTCTAGCATTAGCAAAGTAAGGCCACCAGGTATAATTTTCTCCGCCTTTATGAAACATTCTGAATATATCCGTGAAACCAAGTTCCACGAGGGCATCTATTTGCGCCCTTTCTTCTGGCGTAAACATAATATTATTCTGATTCTGTTTAGGCCGAGCTAAATCCAATGCAGTATGCGCGATATTAAAATCGCCGATTATAATAACCGGCCGATTTATTCCCTGAGCGAGTCCGTCAGCGGAACGAGTCGAAGGGTTTGACGCCAAAATTTTACCCTTCGATGAACTCAGGGAATAAAATTTTGGCTCGGCTTTTAGCTTTTTTAAATAATTTATCAAAAACTTATAAACTTCCAACTTATAAACTAAATTCTCTTTGCCGCGGCCGCCATGAGGAAGATAGACGTTTATTAAAGAGAAGCCCGGATATGTTAAAGCGATAATCCGACCTTCTTGATCAAATCTTTTTAATCCCAGTTTATATTCGGTTTTTGCCGGTTTTTGCTTAGCATAGATTGCCACTCCGCTATAACCAGGTTTTTGTGCAAAATTAAAAAAAGCATGATATTTATCAATATTCAAAAGTTCATCAGGTAATTTTTCTTTCTGGGCTTTAATTTCCTGCAAACAAATAAAATCGGCATCAACCGATTTTAACCACTTCAAAAAATTTCGCTTATAGGCAGCTCTTAAGCCGTTGACATTCCAAGATAAAATTTTCATAGTGCCCCTACTCCGAGTCGGACGGAGATCTATCCCTTAGGACGGGATTGTTCTGTCCATTGAACTATAGGGGCTCAAGCCATGGCGGGCAGGTCTATCCGTTGAGCCTGCCTGCCGCCTGCCTGACGGTAGGCAGGGCAGGCAGGCTACAGGGGCTCTTCCACAAAAAACTAATTTCTTTTATCTTAATTATTTTTACCACAAAAACAGCAAAAATAAAAGGTTTTGATTTGACAAAAGCATCTTTTGCGTTTATTTTAAAAACGGACCTTTAAAAAATAAAGTAAAGGAGGGAGATTATGAAAGGAGACGGTGAATCGTTGGCAAAGCAAGGAATCAAGGTGGCGATATTTGGAGCAGGAGGCGCGGTTGGATCAATTCTTGCAACTTTTTTTCAACAACTGGAAAGCGTGTCGCAAATAGTATGTATAGATAGTGATTTGGAAAGAACCTACAAATACGTGAAAGGCCGCAAAAAAATTATTCATGTTATCACAAACGGAAATCGCAATGAAAAACTGCGTTGGGCCTTGAAAAATTGTTTTTTGGTTATCAATGCCGCTTCTTCAAAGCTTAATCGAGAACTAATGGCGATCGCCTGGGAAATCGACGCGCTCTATTTTGATTTTGCTTCCTTTGATAACCTCGATGCAGAACAGGAAAAATCTCACGAAAGATTTATGGAAAAAAATATTACCGCCTGGATAAACTGGGGCATCGGGCCTGGGCTGACAAACACGCTGGCCGCAAAACTGATAAACGGATTAGATGACTGCGTGGTGAAAATCCGCGTGGCAGAGCACACAAAGCTTAAAAAGGAAAAAAACGACAAAGAGCCGCTTATATTTCTTTGGAAGCCGGACCTTGTTGTTGATGAAATAACCTCGCCTGTCTATGTCTTAAATAAAGATTCGCGACACACAGACATTGTCCGGGAACCCTTTTCCGGACCGGAAACCTGTATCTTTCCTTACCCTATTGGGAAGACAACCTGCCGTTACATGAACGAGAACGAAGTCATCACGATGAAGAACCTGCAAAATATTCTCACGATTGACGTAAAAACGGGGGGAGATGATATTGAGCGCCTTTTCAAAAAACTTCCCAAAATTACGAAAATGATCAAAAGAGATCAGATCGAAAAATACCTCAAAAACGTCAAAACGCCTTCACCAGATGAAATAAAAAAAATGGTTGATGAAGGAACTATTCTTGATGGCCGGGTTGCGATTACGGTTGAAGTTGACGGAGAAGACCCAAGGACCGAAGAAAGAATTTTACGGAAAGCGACCTGGATGGGACTGGGTCTTAGAGAGGTTCCACGAGGAACACATGTAAGTTTTAATACCGCAATCATCGCCTTCTGCGCAATTTTGCAAATGTTTAAAATGGCCAAAGAAGAAAAATTAAAACCGGGAGTCTTTGCACCAGAATATTTATCAGCAGAAGGCCAGGACGCGATTCTTGCGTGCATCAGCGAAAAAACCAACCCTGTTCATTTTGAATAATTAAAAAGGGAAATAGATATTTCCCTTTTTTTTATGCATTTTATAGTTTCACCCCGTACCTATTCCATCCAAGAACTTTCTTAATCTAAGGTAAGAGAGCGAAACGGCTTCGCCTTTTTACATTGAATCTCAATGCTCGCCGCTAAAATAGGTACGGGGTTTCACGTGACAACTTTATTTAGAAGGCCACCACTAAATATTGGTCAACCGGCGCGAAATCATCGGTCAAAATCGGCAAATCCTGCTCTATTTCTTTTTTCCAAACCCGTGATAAATAATAATTAAATTCTTCATTGTCGCTTAAAAAAGATTTTTTTTCGCTTGATTTTAAAGCCAGCAATACCAGATTTTGGGTCTGGGTGCTCAACCTGTATAGTTCCACGGAGAACATGTAAACTTGAGGGAATATTTTTTTGTAAGTAGCATATTCTGCCCGCAAAAATTTTCCTTTTTCTCCGTTTATTGCCGAAATTATATTTACCATTACTAGCCCATTTTCACCCAAAGCGTTATACATTTTTTGCGCGGCTTCTTCAGTCGTCAGCTGAAAAGGAATGAGATAAGTATTGAAAACATCAATAAAAATCGCATCATATTTATTATCTGTCTGGTTTAAGAAAACTCGGCCGTCTTCGTGGATGATTTTTAAGCGCGGGTCCTGTTTTAAATTAAAATATTTTTCTGCCGTTTCAGTCATTTTAGGATCGATTTCCACTATATCCATGCTTGCTTTTAAATATTGTCTTAAATAATCGTTCGGGTAAGTATAAGCGCCGCCGCCCAGCATCAAAGATTTTTTAATGTCAGGATTAAAATATTCGGCCAGCCGATAAAATTTTGAATATTGGAAAACTAAATCATCGTCTTCGTCCAAAAACATGGCTGACTGGATGCCTTTTGGATCGGTCCAGAGATTTCTAATCGGCCTGCGGCTGGAAGAGTCAATACTTTGGGAAATAAAAATGTTGTTGTACTGGCTGCTTATGCGGATTACATCTTTTGGCCCGACAAACGCTTCTATTCTATCGGCTGACAAAATTGCAAAAATTGAAATTAAAAATAATATGGTTTTTGTTTTGAATAATTTTTTCGGATAAACAATAATTGAGACAATAAATATCAAAGCCGCAAGAAACAAAATGATTCTAAAATTCCCAAAATAAGAAAGCAGGATGAAACCGGTTAAAAAAGTGCCAAAAATGCTGCCCACGGTTGAAATTGCGTAAAGATTGCCGACTGTTTTGCCTGTTTTTTCCAAATCGACCATCTTCAGCCTGACCGCATAAGGAGAAACCATTGCCAGCAAGAAGCTGGCCGGACCAAATAAAATAAGCGTGTCAAAGATTGATTCAAAATAAATATTTTTTATGTTTTTTTGCAAAAATGCGGGCAAAATTTCTTTCAAAACAGCCGCCAAAAAAACGGCAACCGCGCCAAAAAAAATGATATTGGCAAAAATTTTGTAGCTGGGTTCCTGGTCGGCTTTTTTGCCTCCATACCAATATCCGAGGCTCAAACAAGCCAAAATTACGCCGATTAAACCCGACCAGACAATAATTGAAGAGCCGATATAAGACGCCAAAACTTTTGCGCCGACAATTTCAAGAATCATGACGGCGGCACCGGTCACAAAAACTGTTATTTCAAGAAGATATTTCTTCATTAAAATTAAAGTTAAAAAATTTTAGCTTACAAATTAAAAGGGTGACCTATGGGAGTTGCACCCATGATAACGCGGCCACAGCGCGTTGTGATAACTGCTTCACCAAGGTCACCATAAAATTAATCTATCAAATATTACGCATGATTTCAACCTCCTCCCCTTAAGCTAAGGGGAGGATGGGAGGAGTTAAATTCTTCATGAGCTCAATCATAGCCCCGTCCGTATTTTTCAAAATATCATTATTCCAAAATCTGATTATGCGAATTCCATGTTTATTCAGGTATTCTGATCTTTTCTCGTCATATTTTGTTGCCGAATATTCTGCATGTTGCCCGCCATCTATTTCTACGCCTAATTTTCTTGCCGGACAGTAAAAATCTAAAATATACGGACCAACGCTATATTGACGAAAAAATCTTAATCCCAACACCTGTTTTCTTCGCAATTTTGACCAAATTCTTCTTTCAGCATCGGTAAAATTTTTTCTAAGCTCGCGCCGCTGACTTTTGATGACCGTATTATTAAATACGAACATTGTTTTTTAACTCCCCCTAACCCCCTCTTAGCTTAAGAGGGGGAATTTAAAATGAGTGCGCCCGCCAGGATTCGAACCTGGGACGATCTGCTTAAGAGGCAGGTGTTCTTCCACTGAACTACGGGCGCCAAATTTTATTTTTTTCGATATTTTATTCTCTCGCCATTTCTGCCTTTCAAAATTTTATCCACCATCTCAATTTCTCCCGAAAGCCCTTCAACTAAATCATATTTTTTTAACTCTTTCAAGGTCACCCATTGATAATCAATTGAATCTTCGTCAAGCTTAATCTTGCCGGATTTATAAAATCCCCAAAAACTCAAGATTATAACGGGAATTTTATCCGGCCTCAAAAAAGCAATATCCAGCAAATAATTTAATTTTCTAACTTCTAAATTCACCTCTTCTTTTATCTCACGGCGCAACGATTTTTCAATAGCAAAATACCAATGGTCGTGAGTGGTTTTTGGTAAATTAATATAATCATTAGTTTCCAATCCGCCGCCGGGCACCGTCCACTTTCCGGGAAATGCTTTTTTATTCAAGCCCCGGCGCGTAATCAAATATTTGGCCCGTCCTGAGCCTGTGGTTCGACTTCGCTCACCACCCTGAGCGTTAGTCGAACGGGTCGAAGGGCCGTTTCTTACAATAATGGCTGTTGAAGCAATGCGATGAAGTTCCTTATTTTGCATAACGAGTAATCGCTAATATACGAATCTAAAATAATATACGAATTTTAACTCACCCTAACCCTCTCTTTGTAAAAGAGAGGGGCTCCTCCTCTTTTTTAAAGAGGAGGGCGGGAGGAGTTAAATTTATTGTGCGCGCCCGCGAGGAGTCGCCCAGTACCAGTAAACGGTACTGGGCGCCCCGCACCCTTTAGTGGTGCGTGGGCGAACCTACATCCCCAGCTTACCTGCCCGCCGCTTTGCGTCCCTAGCAGGAATCGAACCTACATATACAGCTTAGAAGGCTGTCGCTCTATCCATTGAGCTATAGGGACATGTGAGCTATAGGGACATGCTTTGGCAGGCGGGGAAGGCTGGCACTTTATCCGTTAAGTTACGGGTGCAAAAAAGCTATTAGCGATTAGCAACTAGTGACTAGCCTTAAATCTACTAGTTTACTAATGGCTATTCACTAATGGCTAGCTGCTATCTTTTTCTCTGTCTCCCGTGAAACGCCTTATAAACTTCTTTCAATTGTTTGTCAGTAATATGGGTATAAATCTGGGTTGTGGTAATGCTTGAATGGCCGAGCAGCATCTGTACAGAACGAATATCAGCGCCGCTAGTTAACAAATCAGTTGCGAAAGAATGTCGAAGCACATGTGGGCTAACCCGTTTTGAAATTCCCGCCTTTATTGAATAATGTTTCACGATACGTTCCACGGAGCGGGGGGTGAGGCGTAAATTCTTTAATTTTGATTGTGCTAATTCGGGTTTTTTACTTTTTGGGTAACGTACAAATAATGCCGGATCAATATCTCTGCGTGTTTCACAATATTGTTTCACGGCTTTTTTGGCACGGTCAGAAAGAAAAACTACTCTGATTTTTTCTCCTTTTCCTCGAACAGAAAATTCGCCTTTTTCCATATTAACAGAATTGCGGTTCAGTCTGCAAAGTTCCGACACCCGCAGACCGGTAGAGAAGAGGAGTTCCAAGAGTGCCTTATCCCGCAATGCGCGCGCCCCAGAGCCTTCTGGCGCGGCCAGTAGCCGCTCCAATTCGTCACCCTCAAGAAAATCAACCTGCCGCGGCGACTGTTTTGCCAGCTCAATTTTGTCCGCTGAAAGCGTTTTTATATCCCTTTTTGCCAGATATCTTAAAAAATTCCGCAAAGCGATAATATGATAATTCTGCGTGATTTTTTTCAAACTTCGTCCAAATTGGTCTTCAATACGATTCAAAAAAAGCCGGTATTCGCGAATTAAATCAGAATCAATTTCCGACGGCTTTTCAATTTTAGCCCAATTTGAAAAACGCTTCAAATAATGGCTGTAATTTTCAGCGGTTTTTCTGGAGCGGCCTCGTTCAACTTCCAGATAGTCCAAGTAATCTTTAATTAAGGTTTGAAGGTAAACCATGTTAATAATGTACGACATTATTTGAAAAAGCGCAAATTTGCTTTTTATCTTTTTACATAGTGAGATAAAAAATAAAAGCTGAAAGGAGGAACGAGATGGAATTAAAAAACGAAGGTTTTGACTGGTATAGAAAAGCAATACGACAAGAACAGCTCTTTAACAAAATTATGTTTACGGTGGCAGGTTGCTTTGTCGGCACGCTCATCGGCCATGCTCTTACTCTCGGCAGCAAAGGAGAAATCTGGTGATGGCTTTCTATAATCTTTTTTGGTTCGAGCATCGGCGCTATTGTCTGGATGACAAAATCGGAGATAGATAAGGCGGCACCAGATGATGATTAACTTTTTATTTCGGCTGGCATAGTCAGAAGAAAACACGAAAGGAGGGATTGGAATGGTTCTTTATATATTTTTTGAAATTTTTGCTGTGCTTATTCTTATCGGTGCGGCGTGGCTTTCCAGCGCAATGACGGTTATGGACATATTTGAGAAAGGATGCTATGTCTATTTCTACGGTGAATTTGTCAGAACCCGTATCTACAGAATTATCAATTCATTGTGTATCCTTGGCTATTTTGCCGGAGCGATAATATTGGCTTTCTGTTCACAAATTAGCGAACGCAGCATTTCTATAAATATCATCGGTCTAAGCGTTTATTGCTCAAGCCTTATCGCCCAACAAATTTTACTCGATGTGCCGAGGCGCAGATGGCTGAAATCTTTACGAACGAAGAAAGGATGAAATCTTGAATAAGGAGAAGTGAAAATGGATCAAAAAAAATTAGAGCAAGTAATTAAGGAATATATTCTAAGAATGATTGAAGTTCATAAAACACACAAAGGGTCTACTACCGATTTTCTCATGGATTGTCCCCATTGCGAAACGGCACGGGGCATGGAGTTTAAAGAAGGAGCATGGACATGTTTATGGACAAATTGCCGATATGTCTTACCTGTTGAAGTTGCGCCGCCCGGTCCAGAAGAATTCAAGCAAATAATGATCCTGAAAAAGAGATTGAATTTCCTCAAAAGATGGAACCATTTGCTAAACTAAACAAGACGAAATTTGTTGCTTCAAATATTTTAAAGTCCTGCTTTATTAAATAGCAGGGCTTTTCTTTTTTTTATTTGCCAGGTAGTGAAAATTCGGCTGGTCGCTGAAGGCGACAAAAAAGAAGAAAATGCCGAATTTCTACTACCTGGTTTGCACAATTTTTTGTTTTATGTTATGTTAAAAAATAATAGCGACACCGATACGCGGACCTCACACGGATGACACGGATTTTATCCGAGTGAGCGCGTCTGGGTAATGTCTGGCTATACCAGACTTTGCGCTTTCCGTATACATGCTAAAGACTACAACCAAGAAAAAAATTATTAAAGAATTCCAGATTCATGAAAAAGATACCGGCTCGGCTGATGTGCAGGCGGCTATTTTGACCGAACAAATTGAGGCCTTAACCAAGCATTTAAAAAAACACCCCAAAGACAATCATTCGCGGCGCGGACTTTTAAAAATGGTCTCAAAGCGTAAAAAACTGATTGATTATCTTCAAAAAGGCGACGAAAAAAGATACAAAAGTTTAGTTAAAAAATTAGGGCTAAAAAAATAAAATTATGGCAGTTATTAAACAAAAAGAACAACGGGTGGGTATCTATATTGACGCCCAGAATATGTATCATTCGGCCAAAAATCTTTATCAGGCCAAGGTCAATTTCAAGGAAGTTTTAAAAACCGCCGTGGCCGGCCGAAAATTAATCAGAGCGATTGCCTATGTGATAAAAACGGAATCTGGCGAAGAACGGGCTTTTTTTGATGCGCTGACGCGAATTGGCATTGAAATAAAAGTCAAGGACTTACAGATATTTCCGGGCGGCATGAAAAAAGGGGATTGGGACGTGGGCATGGCCGTTGATGCCATTGAGCAATCAGAAAAGCTGGATGCGGTGGTCCTCATAACAGGCGACGGCGATTTCGTACCGCTGGCCGAATTTTTGAAATTCAAATCCGGCTGCCAGGTTGAAATCATCGCCTTTTCTAAAAGCGCTTCGGCGAGATTAAAAGAAGTAGCTGATGATTTTATTGATTTATGCCAAGATCCGAAACGTTATTTAATAAAATAATTAACAGAACAGCGATCCTAATTACGAATATCATCCGAATGCTCCGAATGCCTTATTTAATAAAAAATAGGGTAATAAAAATTCGGATAATTCGGATGCAATTCGGGTTATTCGGATCGCTCTCTATTAAGAATGGAACCAAAAAAATTTACCCTGGAATTTCAGGGACGTACTCTAAAGTTTGAAGTTGGGCAACTCGCCGGCCAGGCTAACGGTTCGGTTATTGCCAGCTTCGGCGATACAGTTGTTTTATCAACCGCCGTCATGACGGTCAACGAAAGAGAAGGTATAAATTATCTGCCCTTGACTGTTGAATTTGAAGAGCGCCTTTATGCGGCAGGAAAAATTAAAGGCAGCCGCTTTGTCAAAAGAGAAGGAAAGCCGCAAGACGAAGCAATTGTTAAAGCAAGACTGATTGACAGGGCTTTAAGGCCGAGATTTGACCAACGGATAAGAAATGAAATCCAGGTTATCAACACAGTTTTGTCATATGACCAGGAAAATGATCCTGAAATTTTAGGATTGCTGGCCAGTTCCTTGGCGCTTTCTATTTCAAATATTCCTTGGGCCGGCCCTCTGGCGGCTGTGAAAATAGGCCGCGCTGAAGAAAAATTAATTATTAATCCGACATTTCAACAACAGGGAAAAAGCGACTTGGATTTGATTGTTGCCGGAACCAAATCAAAAATTAACATGCTTGAAGCAGGCGCGAACCAGATACCAGAAGATATATTTATTGCCGCAATCGGGGAAGGCCAAATCAAGATAAACGAACTGATAGCTTTCCAGGAACAGATAATCAATGAAATTAAGCCGGAGAAAATGCAATTAACTTTGGCCGCCCCCGACAGTGAGCTTGAAAAAAAGGTAAAGGATTTTTTAAAAGAAAAATTAGAGCAGGCAATCTACACAAAGAAAAAATTAACCCGCCAATCAAATTTGGCGGTGTTGGAAAGCCAACTGCTTGATTTTTTGGGTAAAGACCTTGAGCCGGAAACAATCAATCAGGCCGTCAATATTTTTGAATCTCAAATTGACGAAATTGTCCATAAAAATATTTTAGAAAAAGAGCAAAGGCCGGACGGCCGTAAATTAAATGAAGTCAGGGAAATCTTGTGCCAGATCGGCTTCCTTCCCCGAACCCACGGCTCGGCTTTATTCAACCGAGGTATGACTCAGGCTCTTTCCGTTGTGACTCTGGGCGGGCCTTCGGCCGAACAAATTGTTGAAACCCTGCAGCCCGAAGAAACAAAAAAGCATTTCATCCACCATTACAATTTTCTGCCTTTTTCAGTCGGGGAGACAGGCATGTTAAGAGGCCCGGGCAGAAGGGAAATCGGACACGGCGCCTTGGCAGAACGCTCGCTAATTCCTCTTATTCCCGGCAAAGAAGAATTTCCATACACAATCCGCGTTGTTTCTGAAATCCTTTCTTCAAACGGCTCCTCCTCTATGGCTTCGGTTTGCGGCTCTTCGCTAGCATTGATGGATGCGGGTGTGCCGACAAAAGCACCGGCCGCCGGCATTGCGATTGGACTAATGATGGACCCTTCGACAGGCTCAGGGCAAGCTCCCAAATATAAAATCCTCACTGACATTCAAGGACCAGAAGACCATCACGGCGACATGGATTTAAAAATTGCCGGCACAAAAAACGGGGTGACAGGTTTGCAAATGGATGTTAAAATTGAAGGAGTAACACTTGGAATTCTAAAAGATGCATTTTTACAGGCAAAGGAGGCTCGTCTTTTTATTCTTGGGAAAATGGCTGAAGCGATTGCCCAACCAAAACCGGAACTTTCCCAATTTGCGCCAAGAATTATTACTTTTCAAATCGACAAAGACAAGATCAGAGAAGTTATTGGCCCCGGCGGAAAAGTAATCAATGAAATAATTGACCAGACAGGCGTTGACATTGATATTGAAGATAGCGGCATGATATTCATTACTTCAAAAAGCAATGAAGCCGCCCAAAAAGCCCTTTCCTGGATTAAAAATATCACCCACGAAGTCAAACCGGGCGAAGTATTCCAGGGAAAGGTGACCAGAATCTTAAACTTCGGCGCTTTTGTTGAAATCCTGCCCGGCCAGGAAGGACTGGTGCATATTTCGCAGCTGGCGCCTTATCGGGTTAATCGCGTAGAAGATATCGTCAAGGTGGGCGATACCATTCCGGTCAAGGTGCTGGAAATTGATCCGCAGGGCAGAATTAATTTAACTACCAAAGGAGCGACAGACAATAATCATTCATAAAATTCTTATCTATGGAGGAAGAAGCAAAACAAAACGATAGAAACCAACTTGTTTTCAGCAGCTTAAAGGTGCGGACAATGCAGGATGATCTAAAAAATGTCCAGGCACCGGCTTATTTGCCGCTCACCCCTACGTCCAGCCCTGCCCAAAAACAGCCAGAAAAAAAAGAATTTCAAAAACCTGCCGAAGAGAAAAAACCGAGCTTAGATATTGAATCAATTTTAAACCAGGCAAGACAAACTTTTGAAAAAAAACAATACGAAGAAACAATTAATCTGGCCGAAAAAATCATTCAAGAGAAAAGCACTTCTTGGCTACTCGGTTTTAAAGCCAAGAGGCTGCTGAATCAAGCAAAAAAAGAAGTTGAAAAACAGGATAAACTGGCAAAAGAAAAGATAAGAAAGCCCCAAAAAATTGTTTCAAAAATTTTGCCCGAGCCTCCTCAATATCTTCCTACGCAACCTCCGCCTCAACCCCCAAAAACTGTCTTGCCAGCAACTGCACCCGCCCCACCGGTTATCAAACCTCTGCCTCCGCCAGCTCCGCCTCAAGTACCGCGAAAGCAAGCATCTCAGCCCCAGCCAGTAAAACCTGTTCAACCTACGTCAATCCCTCAGCCCAAAGTCTCTTATGAGCAACAAAAAGTTATTTACGGCCAGCCGCTCAAAACAAAGCCAGCCTCAAAACGTCATTTAAGGATCGGTTTAATATTTGGCATACCAGCAACAATTTTAATCTTAGGTATTTTCGGATTCATCTATTACTATTATTTTTTAAATGCCCCAAAGCCTTTGTGCCAAGAAGGCCAGATAAATTCAGACTGCCGCTGCGGCGAGGAGACAAAAAATACTGGCTTTTGCTGCAATAGTTTATGGACCGATTATAATTGTTCTTTAACCAAAGTTTCTGTACCCTTAATCCAGTCTATAGATCAGATACTGACTATTGATGCCCAAAGCGCCAATTCGGATAAAATCATATCTGATTTAAAACAAACGGGCCAGGAAAATTTTACCGAAACTGCCAAAATAATTGCTCTAAAATTACAGGATTCGCCGCCAAAATATGCAACGCTTAATGATTTAATAAGCATCTTCGGCATTTCTTTGCCCGACAATCTTAAAACTAATACCGAAGCCTTCAATTTATTGCTCTATGCCAAACCTCAAAATTTTTCAGAAACTGACCCGGCGCAGGAAACAAGATTGGTTCTTGTTTTGAAACAAAAAGATGGCTCTTTGGCAGAACAGATAATGTCCGGCTGGGAAGCAACCATGCTCCAAGATATGAGGCCGATAATTTTAGGCCAGCCGTCTGCGTCGGCCACGGCTGGATTTATCAGCACTACTTATAATAACGGCTTTTTCCGCTATAAAAACCTGCCGACGAAAACAGCAACTATAAATTATACTATTTATCAAAATCTGGTAATTTTAGGCACTTCAAAAAGCAGCATTTTTTATGTCTATGACTCTACAAACAGAAATTTCAACGCCGCAAACCCGTAAACTTTCACGCCCAAAGGACAAAATCCAAATATCGGACGATTTTGATACTGAAAAATCTATCATAAAAACTCTCGCTTATTACGAAGCTTTAGGCCAATATCCTTTAACGGCGCTTGAACTTTATCGGTATCTGCAAAAAGAAAACGATGAGCAAAATCTGCCATCGTTTTATGATTTCCGCACCCTATTGTTAAACAACCAAACCCTTTCAAAAAACATAGCCAGCAAAAATGGCTTTTATTTTTTAAAAGGGAATGAAAAATTTTATCAGCAGCGGATTTTTCGGCAAAAAATCGCCATTGCCAAATGGAAAAAAGTTAAAAAAATTACCTTTTATTTGGCTGCCTGCCCATATTTAAAGGGAATCATGGTTTCCGGTTCCCTGGCTTTTTCAAATACAAAGCGCGGAAGCGACATTGATTTTTTAATAACCACCGCCCAAAGACGAATTTGGACCTGCCGAACTTTTTTAAGCTTTTTTTTGCAAATTATCGGCCAGCGACGGCACGGGGATGTGGTGCAAAACAAAATTTGCCTGAACCATTATGTCGCCCAAAATTGCTTTCTCGTTTCTTTACAGAATCTTTCCAATGCCCAGCTCTATTCTCATCTTATCCCCTTAACTAATTATCGAAATTTCCGGCTTTTTTTGGAACAAAACAGCTGGATGGCAAAATTATTGTTTTTTTATCCCCAAACAAAACAAAATCATTTACGCCAGGTTGATGAAAGGTCTTTTTTATTCAGGGCGGCCAGGATATTTGGCAGGGGACTGGAGTTTTTACTTTCGGGGATTTTGGGCGATTTTCTTGAAAAAAGGCTGGCCCTGTGGCAAATAAAAAGGATTCACCAAAAAACCAATTGGCGCAATCTGCACCAGGACCAGCTGCGTCTTGACCAAAATGCGCTGCTTTTCCACTACCCAATCTGCAAAAACGCGGAAGTGATGGATAAATATTTAAAAAAAATTCAGGCCTTAAAATTATGAACGACAAAATCCCCGTTAAAATCACCACCGATTCTAAAATAAACCATCAGGATATAAAAAAAGCCCTTAATTTAAATAAGGTGCTTTCCGACGCAAAGGCGCTGGCACTGGCGCCGGCCAGAAAGGCTATGCCTTGGAAAATCTTAACCGCTATTTTTGCCTTGATTTCAATCGCTTTTGCCATAAAAATTTTCTGGCTTGACCAAAGATTTTTTTCCCAATACCAAAACATAATTCCAGAGGGAACCCAGGCCGTATTTTTCATAAAAATAGGCCAAATAGACCAATTGGCGCCTGCTATTATTCCGGGCCTGGAACAAAATTCCGATTTTTATCGCTGGTTAAAGCAAAGAATAAACCAATTTTTGGCAGATTCAAACATCAATGTTCAAACCGAGCTTATATCCAGTTTCAAAGAAGAAGCGGCATTTTTGGTATTTAATCCAAACCAATCAAATAAATTAAACTGGGCTATAATCGCCCAATCAAATATCGGCCAAAATGCTGGCGACCAAACGGTTTTTGCCAAAATTGAGGCAGGCTTGCGGAAAAATTTTGGCATCAACCAGCTTTTCTACCGCCAAGTGAAAATCAACTCTGTCTATGCCTTTAACAAGATTGATAAGCCATATTATTGGAGTCAAATTGACAATTATCTGATTATGGGCAATGATTTGGAAAGTTTGCAGAAAATAATTGATAAAATTATCGGCAGCGGAAATCTTATCCCGCACTTATTCCAATGATAGCCTTAGGTATTTCATCAACGGAAGGCGAAGCCGCTTCGCCAGGTAGTGAAGCAAAGCTCTATTACCTGGCTTCGCTCTCTATACGTAGAAATCGGTAATCATTCATCGGAATAGGTGCGGGATCTTATCGGCAATTTCCGATAACCTCAACCCATCTCTTTTTCGCGCCGGGCAATACCATAACTTCTAAGGCGAGGCGATCGCTGATAAAAACATCACGCAGCCGCGTCCGGTATAATGTTTCTATTTTTGACTGGGACTTTTGCGCGGCGAGCGCTGAGCAGCGGCCGAATGATTACCTGATTCTACGATGTTCGGGCCGACTGCGGTTTTTAGAGGCAATCGCCGAGACTTTTTTGCGCTGACCTGCGCGAAATTTCCCTCCACATTTTATCCCCAGGTTATTATTGACGGCATTTTCGCGAAATGTTAATATATCAATAGTTCCGAAGCTGGTTATTATATTTTAAACTTTTTGTTCTTTCGTTTAAAAACGACTGACCGGCCAGGAATAAGAGGAATTTTTTCTAAATCATATGCTCCTTAAGGGCTTTATAATATACTAAAAAAAGCCCGAAGGGCTTCTTTAAAAAAGATGGTTTAGAAAAATGAGGGGCATTGAGCCCCTATAAACACTTTGTATTCGGGCTATTCAATGCCCCTCATCCTAACAAGAATTTCTCCAAAAGTCAAGATTTTATCTTTAAACGACCTTAATGGTTGTTTTTTTATAATTTCTGGTAGAACACCGCGGACGTAAGTCCGCGGATGAATGCCAGCCCGGAGCGAGTCCCGTAAAGCCCCCAGCTAAGCTGGGCGAAGCGGGGCGAGCGGAGGAAAATATATAGACCCCCGCAATTTTGCAAAAGATTTTGCAAAAGCAAAATCATAATATTTTTGCAAAATTGCGGCAGGTACGCAGTACCTCGGCCGTTAGGCCGAGGGGATCTATTTGTTGGCTTGACCCCGTAATACAACTTCGGCTGTCGCCCGAAGGCGACAATGAGTTTAACTTTTTTTATTAATTAACAATCATTTAAACCGGCTTTTTACTTCGGTTTAACATTCGTGTCTTTAATGCCGAAGTTGATATACAGGGTTGATTTTCTGTTTTTTTATTTGTATAATTTAGTTAAAGAATAGCGACACCGATACGCGGACCTCACACGGATGACACAGATATTATCCGTGTGAGCGCGTCTGGGTAATGTTCGCCAGGGGCGAACTTTGCGCTTTCAGCGTACATGAAAAAGGAAACCGCTCAACAACTGAAAAAGCAATTGGAAGAAAAAAAGGGAAAGATAGAAAAAGAGCTTGAAACAATTGCCCAAAAAGATCCCAAATTCAAAGGGGACTATGATACGCGTTACCCCGATTTTGGCACCCACCAAAGCCCGGATGAAAGTGCGCTCGAAGTTTCGGCGTATGAAAGCACCCTGTCGATTGAATATGCGCTTGAAATAAGGCTGCAAGAAATAAATACGGCTTTGGAAAAAATTAAAAAGGGAAATTACGGCAAATGTGAAAAATGCGGCAAGCCCATTGATGAAAAAAGATTAATGGCTATGCCCGAAGCAAAAACCTGCGCTAAATGCCAAAAAATCAAATAAACCCAACCAGCCTCAGAATCGTGCAAAAAATTGGCTGGTTAATTCTCCGGCCAATTTTAAAATTTTTTATCCGCTATCGTTTTCGCGTCAATTGCGACATTGAAGATTTAAAAAGACCTCTAATCATTGCCTCAAACCATTTAAGCTATCTTGACCCGCCGATTTTGGGCACTGTGCTGCCTTTCGGCTCTCCTGCCTATCCAATTTATTTCATTACCAAAGACTCTCTGATAACTGCTCCTTTTTGGGGCGGTTTTTTAAAACTTCTGGGTGCTTTGCGCGCCTGGCGAGGCAAGGGCATGGAAAAATCTTTAGCCGAACCAAAGCAGGTTTTGGAACAAGGCTGCTCGCTGGTTATTTTCCCGCAGGGCAAGCGCTATCCCTTTGAAGAATTTAAACTGGAACAGGGCAGGCCGGGAGTGGCAACTTTGGCGCTTGGAACAGGCAAGCCGATTCTGCCCGTGGCCATCTGCGGCATTCAGACTTTCTCCTGGAAGAACTTTTTTTTGCGAAAATACAGCGTCAGAGTAATTATCGGCAAGCCGTTCTTGCTCCAAGAAAAACTGACCCAAAATTATGCAGAGGGCAATATTGAAATCGGCACGCAGATAATAATGCGAGAAATCCAGAAGTTAATGGAGTAAAGCTCTTAAACCCATGACTCTCTCTTATATAATCAGCCTGGTTATATTCGTTATTTTAGCCGGCCTGACATTTTACAGTTTTTTTATCGGCGCGCCTTATTTTAAAACCCCAAAAAAAGCGATTAAAGAGGCTTTAAAGCTTGCGGACTTAAAACCAAATCAAAAGCTCTATGACCTTGGAGCAGGGGATGGAAAAGCCTTGATAATTGCCGAAAAGGAATTTGGCGCAGAAGTCGTCGGATTTGAACTAGCGCCAATAATATATGCCGTTGCGCGGCTTAATCTATTTTTTCACGGAATTAAAAAAGCCCAGCTTTATTACAAAAATTTTTATAAGCAGGATCTATCCCGGGCCGATATTGTTTTCTGTTTTTTATCAATTCATGCTATGAAAAGATTAAAACCCAAATTCGAAAAAGAGCTTCGCCCCGGCACCAAAATCATTTCTTACTCCTTTTCGCTCCACGGCTGGACGCCAAAAAAAGTCATTGAAGGTTATCCGGGAAAAATCTTTTTATACGAAGTTTAGCGGAAAAGAAAAAAGCTAGTGAAAAATTTATCACTAGCTTTATTTATTATAAAAATTTACCTCCTGTACGGATATCTTTGCGATCTTTGCCCGCCTCTAAACATTTGCTCATAAATCTGCCGGCCGATAGATTTGGAAGTCTGATTGGGCTTCTTCTCTTTATAAACTTGGCGTTCATTTTTTTTTATTTCTTGTCTCTGCTCAGATGTTTTTTCTTCGGCTATTTTTTCTTCAGCCACTTTCTTTTCGTTTGTTCCCTGCGCTTCTGGCTCAATTAGAACCTTGCTGGGCCGATCTTCGTCAGGCGGATTATTTATCTCGGTCAATTGGCTTTTTTCCATAAATAGTTTGATGCCCCTAATTACAATCTCTTCGTACTGATAGCATGGGTAATTGCTGCCCCAGGCATATTTTGAAACAAAATTGAGCTTGCGTACATTCTCCGGCAGCCGGGAAAAAACCATTGCATAAGCTATCGGTACTCCCGAAGGAAATTCTTTACCACCAAGCACTGTTTTACCTTTCCTATCTATGCTTGTACCAAGATTCCGTTCGCTGACAAAACCAATTTTGCGACCGGATTCATCAACGAGGTATGTTGTCTCTTCTGGTTTCCCAATCCACAGCTTTGTGTACCTTCCTCCCTTAGAATTTGTATGCAAAAAATTTAATCTTAGGTTTCCTCTTTCTGTAATTTGAATTGAAACCAGCCTTATGATCCAATTGGGCGACCTGATAACATGCTCGTTTTCTTCAAATTTTAAAAACTTGCAGTCTTTGCCCAAGAAAGCCAATTCAACCGGTTTTTGGGGCTCAGGCGGCGGTCCTGAGATTTGCTTTGTCTTAAGATATGCATTTTGCTCTTTTTTCCATATTTCTTTTACTCGATCAATAGATGGCAAATCTTCCTTTCTGCTGGCCTGAAAAACAATCACAATGCCATCAATTGGACTTTGGAATCGGACTCCTTCGCTGAATTCTTTTCTTATGCCGTATTCTTTTAACAGCGGACCCATAATTTGACCATCTTTGTTAATAATCTGCGTCTCTTCCGGCCCCCACCAATTTGCCCAGCAACATTGATCTTTTGGAAGCGCAAATATATCCGCTGATGGCTCTCCGGCTCGAACAGAAAAACGAAAAGTTAAATACTTTACATTTATTTCCTGTTTTGGCTGCAAGACATTCTGCTTCTCATCTTTTTGCGGTAACGGCTTATCTCCCGCTGCTTTCTTTTGCAATTCCCTTAACTTATCTTCAGCTTCTTTAATGATTTTCTGATCAGCCTCTGTCAATTCCTGGCCAGCCGCTATTTTTGCCTCAATGGGTTCTATCTTTTTTATATACTTCTGTTCTTCCGCCTTCATTAACTCTTCTCTCAGTTTTTCCATCTTCATGCGTAAGCTAAGAGGTTCTTTAGATTTCAACCAGTCGGCTATGCCGAGGCTAATAACTAGCTGACGGCTATCAAGTGCTTTGGCTACCCATGGCCACTTTGTCTCAAAAAAAGTAACAAATAGGCTAATCAAAAAAATGACAATAGCGAGCCCTGCAAATCTTTTTGCCCAAACAGGACTTACGCCAGTTTTTATGGTTACCCATTTATATACTGCAAAGCAAGTGGCGCCACCGATGATTAATGTGACAAACCACCAGGGAAAGAAAATTTTCAAAACTATCGCACCAACCAACAAAGCAAATACTCCTTTTATTGGTGTAAGTTTCATAGTATCACCCCCTTAGTGCTTTAATGAGTTTATCTATTGTTCGGTCAATTACCTTATTGACTCTTGGCGCAAGAAGATCGGAAATAAAATTAATAGAAAACAATCTTCCAATCGAATCGCCAATTTTGACTCTCGGCAGTTCTTCGCCCTCGCCGCTTCTTAAAAGTGGCGGATTGGCGCTTGGTTTCATTTTCACTTTTATCTTCAACTTGGCCAGCTGATATTTCCGGTGATTTCTCCAGGCATCTTTTACAGAGCTCAATAATTGGCTGGCAAGATTTCTTATCGTTATACCACCTCTTTGCAGGATATCGACTGTTTGATAGATAGCAGAAATAAAAAAGAATATACCAAAAATGATGAACCATTTCCAGCTCCCAATAAGGGAAGCTTGCTCTTTTTTTCGCGGGTCCTGCCATTCCCGTCCTTCAATTTTGGCAATATTTTTTTCGCCCTGATACCATTGCTCATAGACAGACTGGCCATATTTTGGCTTGGCGATTTCGGCTGTTTTGCCATAAAAAATATATGAAAAAACCGGCTGGCCAAAGCCATTAAATAAGGCGACAATTAAAAGCAGGGCGGTGATGATCCACAAAGTGGTTAAACGGCCTTTTCTGGTCTTAAGAAATTCGCCGAATCGAGAAAGTAATGTTTTCATAACAATCCTCCTATCTTTTCTTTGAAACTTTATTAAATTGTTAAAAAACTTGCCTTTCAGCCGGAAAACCGGCTATAGTTTTGCCAAACAAAAACATTTAGGTATATGTAAACAATTTGGCGCAGAGTATGATTAAGTAAAGGTCTAAAACTTTAGCATTAATCAATAACTCTACGCCTATGACTAGTATAAAATGTTCACATACCAAGAATCAACTTCTCTTGCTGTTTAAGAAGGCAATCCTTGGTAAACGAGCACGTTGTGGATATTGCGGTTCTTTTAAAGTCAGAAGGACAAAGGATAATCGCTTCTGGTGCAGAAAATGCAGAAAACGATTCTCTTTAAAGTCGGCATCTTTTCTTAAAGGATCAAAGCTTCCTTTGGATAGAATATATTGCCTGCTGGATTGTTGGCTCCAGGAAATGCCGGTAAAGCAGACTGCAAGATTAACTAATTTATCGCGCCAAACTGTCAGCCGGTATTTCAGGAAATTTCGCCTGGTTGTCCCTGAATTAAAGGAAAAACTTAACGGCTCTGTAATTGTCATGGATGACAGCTATTTTGGCGGCAAAAGAAAGGGCAAGCGAGGCCGCGGAGCAACAGGTAAAACCTTGGTTTTTGGCGCTCTGGACCAACAAGCAAGTCAGATAAAAGTCTTTGAATTGGAATCAATGGACTTCAGGGTAATTGCGACCTGTATTTCGCATCATACAAACCGGGAAGCCAAATTTATTTCTGATGACTATTCATCCTATCAATATGCGGCCTCCTGGCTTAAAACTGTTAATGTATTCATTAATCATGCCGTCAGATTCAAAGAGACGAATCCGATTGAAAATGTCTGGTCTGTGTTTAAAAACAAACTGATACGGATGTACCATCACGCGACGAAAAGATATATGTTTGAGTATATCAAAGAGCTGGCTTACAGATTCAATTCAAGACTTAATCCGGATGATCCTTTCGCTTTTATTCAAAAAACTTTACAATTACAATCAGTTACTGCGTCATATCGTTAACATCTACCTAAATTAAAGAATTGTAACATGCGAATTACCCAAAGTCTATGAGAATAATCCACCGCGACAATAAAAACCCCGCCTTGGTGGGGTTTCTGAAAGATTCTTTTTTAAAAATTACTTCTC
>Ga0210006_1000432_pt1 | contig 32928 bp, 31 predicted proteins | sample CryGey02umfilter_2_FD_185452 | JGI IMG/M metagenome (GOLD analysis project Ga0210006, IMG submission 185452) | Groundwater microbial communities from aquifer in Utah, USA - Crystal Geyser 4/10/14 0.2 um filter (SPAdes) (version 3) | ecosystem: Environmental > Aquatic > Deep subsurface >... | reverse complement strand
GTAAGTACGGTGGGTGGAGATGAGGCTGTGATAAGAGAGTATGTCAGACAACAAGGTAGGCATGACGAGGAACAGCGCGAAGAGCTGAAAAAGGAGATACCCCGTCCGTGAGGGCGGGGAGCTTCATTCTCTCTTTCGTAGGTGCCGTGATTTCTAAAATTCGGATCTTGAGCGATAAGAAAACAAAGGCTTTTGTTTTCGAGCGAAAGAGAGAATTTTGGAAACCACGGAGGGAGAGGGATTCGAACCCCCGGTAAGGAAACCTTACATTAGTTTTCAAGACTAACGCCATCAACCACTCGGCCACCCCTCCAACTGCGTATTATACCAAAATTAATCAGCTTACTCAATTCTCTTGGGTTACGAACAATTCGACGGGAAGCCCTAGAAAGTCGCCGAAAACGCCCTTTTTTGTCCCCGTTAACACAAGCTTACTTGGTAATACGCAGATTGCGTCAATCTCGAATTTATCTGTTGATTTTGGCTCGAAATAATTTGACAAATCGTCAGTTCGAAGTGAATTAACAGGTAATTCCCAGTTTGGTGTAGAAGTGGCGGAGATTGTGTATGTTGATGAAAGTGTTCCTCGGGTAAAGATACCTCGAACAATGCATTTCCCTGAACCTCCTCGTAAAATTCCTGATATCTTTCTGGAAATTGGTATAGTTGTCAGTAGAGTGGGTGTTGTAAAAGACTCGATAATTGGCGCGTGCCCAGTATAATAGTACACCTTGCTTGGTTGTAGCTTGGTCAGTATTGCTTCGTGAAGGAAGACCGAAGTCGCACCTTTTGTTGAAGAAAGCAATTGATTTTCGCTTAACCCATACCACAATTGCGTTGGTTGCTGCACTTCGGTTAGCCAGTAAATACTAACGCTAGAGTTCGAATAGTTACCGATGATGCCATTTGTTGCTAACTCGATATAGAAATACGAAGGAACCTTTGCCCCTTCCTTCCTTTCGGTAACTTTTAACGGAACATCTTGGTTTCTTGCAATCAATAGTGTTGGTAGAGACGTCGGTGTAGGAGTGAAAGTACTTTGCTGTTCAATTTGCGTGGAGTTTGTTACTGCGTGAGGCGACGAAACAGAAAGCTCTTTTTTTGATGAGGAGACAACAACAACGGCAACCATGGTAACGATGATTCCTCCGATAAGAAGAAACTCCTTCACTTTGTGGTGTGGGTTCATTCGCTACCTTGCTCGAAAACTAAGGCACCCTCCGAAATTTCTTCTTCCGAGACCTCTGCTTGTTGTGCCTTCATTTTTGCAATTTCTTTTGGATTCGAGGTGATGAGTCGATGTTCTGCGCGGCTTGCGATGATTGCAATTCCTACGTGGCTTCTTCCTGCAAAGAAGAGCCCTTCACCAGTTTTTGCACTTAAAACGAAAGAGCGCTCGCCAGAAGACATATTGAAGGTTTTTACCACCAAATCAACTGCAGCAGGGCTTTGTTTAAGGAGTAGTGACAAACTGGAGTTGGTAACTACGGCCTTTCCATATTTTGACGTTAGGAACTCATCAACATCCTGGCTGATTGTAGTCAAACCGAGATAATATTTTCTCCCTCTTTTGGCGATACCATAGATAAAGCGGGCGGAATCCTCGAACTGCATCATAGTCCAGGCTTCGTCTACAATAAGTATACGTGGACGAATATCTTCTCGGACTCTGGTCCAAATGAAATCAAGCACCATGTACATAGCTATTGAACGAAGGTCATCTTGCAAGTCGCGAATACTAAACACCGTGAATTTGTTTTTAATGTCGATGTTTGTTTCTTGGTTGAAGACACCGGCAGCACTTCCAAATACGAACTTTTCAAGTCTTCCAGAAAGCGCGCGCGCTTCCGGTTCTGCCATTCCTTTTAAGATTTTGTATAAATCTTCCAACAGTGGTGGCTTATTTTTCCAAGTCTCTGGATCATTGTTAATGCCCTTTTCGTTATAGGTAAGCATAAAGGCACGATCGAGAATTGAAATTTCCATATTGCTTAAATCGCCAAGTAGAAGCTTTATGAATGAGTGTAGACTAAGTACTTTGTCGCGAAGTACGTTTCTTACCCCATCTTTTGAGGATTTTAGGAACTCGAAAGGATTGATTTTTGCCCCTTCGTCTTGGGTAAACGTGATATATTCACCGTCGACTGCCTTGGCTAATTTCTCGTATTCATTTTCAGGGTCAATAATCATGACTTGAACGCCTGTCAGTAGGTATCGAAGAGCTTCAAGTTTAACGAAATAGCTTTTTCCTGCACCGGAAGTAGCGAACACCACCTCGTTTAGGTTGGGCATGCTAAACCTATCGAATATGACCATACTGTTGTTGTGCATGTTAACGCCGTACAGAATACCGCGATCCATGGTGAGGTCGGAGGTAATAAACGGAAACGTCATTGCAATAGATGTTGTATCCATGTTTCGCACTCGGTAGATTTTGTCCATTGAGTAGGGAAGTGTCGTGTCGAAGCCCAGGTCCATTTTGAGTGTAAGAGGAACAGCGGTCAAGCCAATTGATTTCAGTGTAGAAACGACATTCTTAGAGATATTTGACAGGGTTTTAATATCGTCTGCATTTAAGCGTATGTACATGCCCATGTTGAAAAACTTTTCTTTTCCGGATGCAACATTGTCAATAAGTTCTTGTGCATCTTGGTAGGCGACCTTGCTCTTTGGATCAAGCACTACACCTTTTTCGTATTGAGTTGACAGAGTAGCCTCGAGTTCTGCAATTTTGCGCTTAAGCTTATCAATAACCTCGTCAGAGTCAACAATATAATAAAAAGTACTAATCGCCAATGAGGTTTCAAAGTTTACCAGTGGTGACAACCAAGTGGAGCGAACGACGCGAGGGAAATCGGTAATCATTAAAATACGATAATATCGCTTATTTACTTGGACATGGTTGAAGTCAATCTCGTAGTATTGAGGTGCGAGCAAATCGGCAATAGTAGCTTGGTTGGAGTCTACAGAAGTTGTTTGTGTTACAGAAGCCGCTGTAGATGCAGGAGCAGTTTTTTTTTTCGTGAGGAAGTCAAAGAGAGCCATGATTACGTATATATTTGAGCTAATTCATCGATTTTAATAGGTAAACCCGGATTAAAGATTGAGTAGAGGTATTTCGAAATATCACTAGAGGTCATTTGCGTGGCATCCAGCCCCATTCCTTTTACCATCTTTATAATATGATATTTCTTGGGGTAAAGATAGTTTGTAGCGCTTTCGATAACCTTCTTCTTTTCCTCAATAGAAGAATTTTTGTCGAGAACAGAACCTGTTCTATAAGGAATTATAATCATAAAGCGTTTGTCGAGTATCTCTTTGTTGGTAATCAAGTTTCTGATGAATTGTTTGTAAATGACAAATTGTCTTTTTAGCCCTGCACTAAGGTCAGGTGTATCCATGGTGTCAAGATAATCGGCGTATTTACTAATGTTGATTTTTCGTGTCTCGATCAGTATTTGTAACTGAAAATCGAGAGAATTGACCATTGAACCGAAAGAAGCGATTTTTACATCCTGCTCGTCTTCGGACAGAAGGTCGAAGTTTACTGAAGATGTTTTTAAAATCAGGCAAACGGTCCCATTTTTTGTAACCAAAAGATCGTTAAGAATATCAGCAACTTCTAAAATATCTTGCGTTGCGTGGTTGATGGGGCTTTGTGCTAGGTCGGTGGCCATATTACGAGGTTGGTGAAATATTAATCAGCGGATAGGTGGTTCCTTGCAGAGAGATTTTTATCTTTGGAAAAGTATCTGCTTCTGGAGATTGAAATTCTACTTCGTACTCGCCATTATGAAAGGGACGATCGAAGTATATAATGCCGTCTTTGTTGCTGCGCAGGGAGCCAACAACGCTAGAATTTGCATCTTTAAAATAGGCAACAACACCTTCTAATGGGAGTTCTGACTCTCGCAAGATAAATGCTACGGTGTTAGCAACAGACAAATTATTAGTGCCCGTATCTGCATAATCGTGAACAGATTCGGGGGTTATCAAAATTGTTTCTGAAATAGTTGGATCAGGGATAGTGTTCTGAAAGACAACCCCTGGGTTTTGTGATGCATTGGATTGGTCAATCAACAACTTTGCTTCGTCTCTGGTTAACAAGTAATGGGTGAGATATATAGGGAAAGATTCTGGCTTTGTGGTGAAAAAGTTCTCGTATTTTACTGCTGCAGTACCTTTTTTCCATACGCGTCGTAAAATAATATTAGACGCTCGAGTGTAGGAGGTAAGCCAATCTTCCATGGTTCGTTTGTTATAAGAGCCTAAGCCTAACGTAATGCCGACCAACATAACAGTCGGTATAGTTAACCACGCAAAAAAAGCAGGAAAAGCGCCTAGACGATTCAATTCGTACAGAGCAAACGATAAACCACCGGATACAGCGACATAGATGAATTGCTTCAGCGTTAGCCCCGCAAAAAGCTTGAATTCATACTCCATGATATTTTGTGGAATTGCGTGTTCGTACATGTTACCCTTAGTGTAGCAAAAAACTTAGGAAACTTCGAGTGATGAATAGAGAAATTATAGTATTGCAGGAGATAAAACACTCTTTTGGTTGGCCAATTGACGCGTTTAGATATGGAATTCCTTCAGAGCAACGGTATATCTACGATAGCTCCTCTGCAAATGTATTGCCTGTGGCAATTCAAGAACGTGTGCGATTTTCGCTTCGCAAGGCGAAAATCGCACAGCGCCTTCTTAATTTCCTTACTTATCTGCCCTGGGTGCAGATGGTATTTCTTACAGGCTCAGTCGCAGCGCTCAATGCAAAAAAAGATGACGACATTGATGTTTGGATAATTGTTGATCCTAAACGTATTTGGTTAACTCGTGCCCTAGATTTCTTTGTATATATTTTCTTAGGAAAAAGACGGCTTTCGTTTGATGGAGTCGAGTCGGATAGGGTAAAAGATAAACTTTGTTTTAATTTTTATTCAACTATAGAAGCCTACGAGTTACAAGAACAAACGATTTCTAATGCAATTCAATTTGTTGATGCGCTTCCTATGTATATAAGAGACGTTGCAGAATATAGGTCTTTTCTAGCTGCAAACGCCTGGGTCAAGCAGATATTTCCTTCCTGGTATCAGCAGGTTTCGAATTGGTTTAAAGAGGGTGATGCGGTAAACAGTAAGTGGGCGAAATTTATATTGTTTGAGTGGATTCTTGATGCAACAGATTATGTTGCAGGGGTTCTTATGTTACTTAAAGCAGAGAAAAGATTGTGCGTATTGCCCTCGCAGGTATATCGCAAGATATTTACAACTTGGGGCACTCCACGTATACTCTCTAAATATGATCAAGAAACTTTCTCCAAAAGCAGTCAAGAAGGCAAACAAAGAATTTAAGCAGACACGATCCATAATAATTGTTGCCGAAAATATATCTTACGCGCGAAATGTTGCGAGTTTATTTCGTATCGCCGATGCGTTACACGCGAAAAAGTTAATCTTAACGGGTGAATCGCACCATCCACCCTTTGGCAAAGACCTTGCAAAAGTCTCACGCAGTAAAGAAAAAAGTGTTTTGTGGGAATATAGTAAGGATACCGAAAGTAGCATAACCGCGTTAAAGAAAGAAGGATACCAAATTATTGCAATCGAACAATGCGAAGAATCAGTGCTATACACAGAGCAGACCTATGCTGAAAAAGTGGCATTCCTTATTGGCAGTGAAATGTTTGGGTTAGCCAAAAAGTCAGCAGCGTTAGCAGATACTGCCGTTGTTATCCCAATGTATGGCAAGGGTGGGTCGATTAACGTACACGTTGCTCTCGCGATTGTGGCTTTTCATGCTTCACTAACGTAAAGCACCAAGGCACTAAAACGCACGTTGCCGGGTTTGCTATTACTTTAATTTACCCAACGTTGATAATCTTCAAAAACGCTTCGCCTGGAATTCGAACTTTTCCTGTTTCTTTCATTTCTCTTTTCTTCTTTTGCTGATTGTTTCTAAGTTTCATTTTTCGGGTTATATCGCCACCGTACAGTTTGGCGGTTACGTCTTTTTTGTACGCTGGAATATCTTCTCGAGCAATGACTTTGCCCCCGATCATGGCTTGTAGCGGAATCGAGAATATGTGAGGTGGAATCGACTTTTTTAGTGTTTCGAGCATGGTAATTGAACGGTCCCTTGCACGTTCTGGAATTTCTAAAAAGGAAAGAGGTGCTACAATCTCATGATTAACATGAATGTCGACCTTTACCAGTTCGGTTGGTTTATAGGAGAAACTACCGTATTGAAGTGACGCATAACCATGACTTGCGCTTTTCATTACAGAGAAGAAGCCTTTCAGTAATTCTGCATACGGCATATCAACTTCCAACGTGACATAGTGTAGGTTGCTGACTCTAGAGGTAAACATATCTTTGGTTGACATGATGGCGCCTCTGTAGCTCATGATGGTATCGTAAATCGAAGAAATACTATCACTGGGGGTTAGTATTTCTGCACGGATAAACGGTTCTTCCAGCAGTTTTATTGCCTGCAACGCAGGAAGATCATAGGCCGACTTTACCTCGATTCGTTCCCCGGTATGCAGTGTTGCGTGATACTCAACACTTGGAATAGTAACGACCGTGTCGACCAAAAATTCCCGTTCAAGCCGTTCCTTGGTAATTTCAAGGTGAAGCAACCCTAAAAAGCCAACACGGTAGCCTTGCCCCAGTAACGGGGAGTAGTCTTCAAGTATACTAAGTGAGGCATCATTCAACGATAGCTTCTGAATACTTTCTTTAAGCAGTAAATAATCTTCTTTATTCTCCGGAAACAACGAGGCAAAAACCTTCGGCGACGGTTTATCGAAACCTGGAATAGCGTGCTCGTCGCCCTTTACGGAGACAGTATCCCCGATGCGTACCTGCTTCACATCTTTTATTCCTGTTGCGATATAGCCGACCATTCCTTCTTCTAGTACCTCGGTTTCTGTCATTTTGGGGGCAAAGGTACCAACACTTTTTGCAAGGAACTTCGTTTGCGTATTTACTAAAGTATACGAATCACCTTTTTTTATGGTTCCGGAAAACACTCTAATTGCGGCTATGATTCCTTTGTGTTCATCGAAGATCGAATCGAAAACCAATGCTTGAGTTCCCACATGTCGCGATTTTATTGGGGCTGGAACATGCTCAATCATGGCATCTAAAATTTCTGCAACACCTTGCCCCGTTTTTCCCGAGGCTAAGACGACTTCATTCCGTTTAAACCCCAAAATCTGCTCGATTTCTTCTAGGCGTTCTTCAATTAAATTCTCTCCAATATCAACTTTATTTAGTACAGGTGTAATCTTTAGATCGGCATCCATGGCCAGCAGCAAATTCGAGATTGTCTGCGCTTGAACTCCTTGGGTGACGTCTATCAAAAGCAATGCTCCTTCGCATGCTTTCATGGAGCGAGAAACCTCGTAGGTAAAATCAATATGCCCGGGAGTATCAATCAGGTTAAGAAGGTAGCCTTTCCACAACATAGTTGCGGGCTGCAGTTTTATGGTAATACCGCGTTCTTGTTCGATCTCCAATACATCTGTTAACCGATCTTGTTGCTCGAGTTGTCGCTTGTGTTGTGTTGAGGTAAGCTCGAGAATACGGTCGGTTAGCGTCGTTTTACCATGATCAATGTGGGCAATAATACAAAAATTCCGAATCTTCTCTAAAGCAATCATTACGCGAATTATGCCAAATTAAGGGTGTTCCGTAAAGTCGATAGTCAAAGTAACCGGAGTAGCCAAGCGTGTACTAGGCTTCATAGTTAGCGAAATTGAAGAAGAAGAGTTGGGCGGAACGACTAAATCTAGAGGGGTAACCCCGCCTTGTACATCAATAATTTCTGTGGTTTGTCCTGCAAAGGTTAAGGAAATTGAGGTGTAGGAATTTTCAAGTGAGAAGTTTGGATTCATCGAAACCTTTTTGTATTCAAGAGAATTGTTTTTTATAGTGAGCAAGGGAAGTTCATACGTAGACGCTTGTAACGGTGCAAATACGATATTTGCCTTTATTCCCCCATTTAACGTTGTACTACCCGACAATACCAGCTCAGTAACAAAAGGCAGGTTTTTAACGCTTTCAGGAAAAAATGAAAGCGCCTGTTGTTTGGTAGAGACACCTAGAATGGAAGGGGAGTTTTCTGAAATTTTTTGGCCAATCCGTGGAGTAAGCCCAGAAACGCCCACAAAAGTAAGCCCAGCAATGCCAACTGCAAGTACAGTCATTGAAATATCACCTAGTACCGAAACAATGTTATGTTGTTTTTCTTTTTGTGCCATATAAGTAGCTTATCATATCTGAAATATGAGTTTCTAGAAAGTTGAAGACTTGGTAGGAATATATCACAGTAAACAACCCTAAGGTTATGGGTAATGCAAGGGGAATTTTGGCGACCATGTAATCCCTTACAACAAGAATGCAGGCAAGCCAGAAAAATGTTCCCCAAGCAAATAATCTTGGATACATACTCTGTCCGTCTTCTAGCCAGCCAGTCAGGTTATAGTGAATTACTTTTACCAAGACACGAGGATGTCTAGTAAGGTCGTTAAACAATATAGTCTTAATTAATACCAAGGTACCTACAACAACAAGAGTTGCAACAAAAACGCCGTCAGCTATCGTGGAGACCTGTCTTACTTGGTCTAAGGAGGCAACAGAGACATAAGTAAAAATTTCTGGTACCGTAACAAGGGAAAAAGTCACCTTGGTTATAGATAGACCTATCCATACACCGACCAATTTTGCGAACAAGAGTACTGTCGCTGCAAACAGCGAAGTTTCGATATATCGCTTCAGGAATTCACTCATAAAACAGTATACCGTACTTTATTATTCTGTGCTACACTGGTGATAATGAGGTCTATTACCAAAATCATTATTGTTATAGCGATTTTAATGGTTACTTTCGGGTTGCCTGTTCTTTTAGAGCAAGTTATTAGTCCTGCTGCTCCAACAACAGGTAACGTGAGTCCAAGTGTCATTGCAACAGTAATGGTGGAGGATATTAGATTCCTGTCGATTCCTCCAGTTTTAGTGAACGCGGATTCTGTTTTTGTGTATAAACTCGTTGCAACATCCATTTCTGGCGAAGCAATTGCAGTTTCGGTTCAATCTAAACCAGATTGGTTGGAATGGAATAACGAGTTGCAACAGCTCCAAGGTACTGTGCCTGCGGTCAGCGGAGTGTTTTCTGTGACGATGCAAGCTACAACATTGGGCGGTGCATCTGCCGAGCAAGCGTTTACGGTGACTATCGATCAACCCCAAGAAGTGAAAGGTGCTACCACTATCGCGCTATGGAGAGATCCTTTTCATCCAAACCCAGCAGAAGTGCAAAACGTCGAACAATTAATACCATCAGTAGCGACGGAGAGTGAATTGCCGCCAGTGACTGAGGTATTGGGAGAAAAGGTCGCTAAGGCAACTTCAGGTGCGGCGCTTCAGGCTAAATCACCAACTTTTTATGGTATTGTTGCAATCACGGTTCTTTTGGTCGTACTGATTGTCATGCTGATAGCCAAAATAATTAAAGTAGCTAATCTCTCTAAGCCCAAGGGACCTGCTGGTGTAATTATTGAACGTGGGCAACGATGAAGCAATTTCTTAGGAAGCTCGTGATAATTTTTGGAACACTTTCAATCGTTTTACCAATCCTTATTTTGACGTTATGGTATAAATATATTAAAGAGCAAGAGGCACTTTACGAGGGTGCGAATATTTCAAGCAAAGTGTGTTCGCCCTATCTTATGACCGTTTCTCGCGAGCAGGAACTGATGAAAATTTCTTGGAAAACTACGGATTCTTGTTCGGGGTTTCTATTGCTTGGAAAGACTTACTCTGATTTTGCAGGCTTACCGTATAAAGTTCTGTCGGCACAAGGCGAATCTCCAACCACCAATCATGTAGTGACTTTGTTAAAACAAGATGAATTACAGTACACCTATGTGGTCATTGTCTCGGCAGGAGAATGGTACGGCATTAAAGGAAATCCGTTTTCCTACCGATAAGTTGCAATCGTTTAAAACTACGCCTCTGTTGCGAGCAAGACATCAAATCCAAAGCCCTCATCATCAAATCTACCAGATTTTAATGCTGATTCTAGATTAAAAAGCCGTGTGCATAATTTAAAGGCTTTCTCGTAGGCGATACGGTTACTTGTGATAGTTCGGAGAAGAGAAGAAACATAGAAAGGGTGTTTCCCTATTTTGGTCGCAATTGAGGTTGCATCTAGGTGTTGTTCTTGCCCAACTATGATTGCAAGAACAAGCAATAAGGTTGATTTTGCAAGAGACATAATCTCGTAAGTGGACATAATTTCGGTTAAGGCTGCAAAATACTCCTTTTGTTTGCGTTTACTTGGGGTAAATAGGTGGTCAAGTATTTCCCACTGGCTGAATTTGCCTTCTATGCTACCAAGAAGCGCTGTGAGGAGTTTTTTGCCTTCATCAGCAGTGGTTCCTTCAAGTGTTCGGACTTGTCTAATGAAGGTCAGGGTTCGGTTGGGAGAAATTCTTTCTTTGCCCATAAAATCCTCGGAAGTTAGAAGCAAATAGATTCTAATTAAATCCTCTCGTGCGGGAACAAACGAAAGTTGTTCAAAAGAGTGTGATATTACTGACTTCAGTTGAGAGTCCGTCAGTTTTTCGTTAATAATTCTGTGCGGGCTATTTAGTGTTGGAAGTTTGCCTTCTGGTGTTAGTAAGAATACATCTTGTTCATAATTTACAAGTAGTTTAACGAGTTCTGTGGTCAGTTTTACGTGGTGAGCCACAATCGGGGCAATCTCGGTCAACAGGGAAATAGTTTCAAGCCGTTGCGTTAGTTGGTGCAAGCCCACTTCAGTAGAACCGTCTATAGAGATTATTTCCTCGATAGAGCGGACTTTTTCTTTGAGCGAGTGCCACCTGTACAGGTCAGATTCTCGGTCACCAGTAGAAATTATAGTTAGCATATTACATCTATTTACCAAGCACGATGACTATGTAGCAGTTTTTCGGTTTAGGAACAGTAACGGTCGAATCAACTTCTATATAGTTAAGTTTATATGCTGAGGCCAAATATTTTGCTGTAGATGCAGAGATTGTTCCGCCGATATTATAGACCCCAGCTGCAGGTAATCCTTTTGGAGTTCCCCCGCTTTTAAAACTAGCATAGTAGTATCTGCTACTCATAGAGCTTAATTTTGAAGAAAAGCTAGAAGCACCATTGTTGTATACATATATAGGTTTCTTAATAGTTACCAATCCAGGTGAAGTGTAATAATCCTTAACAAAATTCTTTACTTGGGACCAATTACTTCTGCCTGCTGTTGGTTCAATCGTATATAGGGTTCCAGACCCCCGACGTAGTAGACGTCCGCCTCCGCCAGCAGAAGGATCCAATACGATAGAGTAGGATGCTGGCTTGCCTTTATCTTTCAAAATATTCAATCCTGCCTCGACATCCTCTGGTGTTACTCGATTTATTTTAATGTTTTTTGCAACTGCGCCCATTATTTCAAATATTTTCTTTGTGTTCTGAAATGCCTCTACCTTACTAGCTTTGTCAATGACTGCTTGAATAATTTTTTGTTGCCTTCGTGCACGGCCGAAATCTGATGCCTCGGCTAAGTAATCACCATAGGTATCGGCATCGTATACGTGTCGAATTCTTGCGTACTGTAATGCTGAATCTCCTGTCATATGGTTCATCCCGCGTTTAAAGGTGACGGAAACATATTTACCTCCTTGTGGGTACCAACCTTTGAATCCTGGGACAACGTTTACGTCTACCCCTCCAAGAAAGTTAATTACAGAAGTAAACCCTTTTAGGTCCACCATTACGTGGTATTGAATTTTTTGACCTGAAATAGACTCAATTAGTTGTTTAAGGTATTCCATGCCAGATTCCTTCTTTCTTATTTCGCCATAAGCATAAGTTGCATTTATCTTTCCATAACTGGGTGTGTTCGGAAAGTTTACGTTTAAATCTCGGGGAAAAGACATCATTGAGATTTCGTTGTATTTTGGATTGTACGAGGCCAATATAATGGTGTCGGTATTGAGTAATTTACTGCCACCAGAACGAGTGTCTATTCCCACAATTAATATATTTGTGTTGCCATTACTTGCTTTAAGAAGAGAAGGTTCTTTTTTTAGTGTCGAGAATGCAGAAGAATTTCCGGTGACGGTAAAATTGGCAGCTTTAATAAACGGTTGAAGAACGGAAGAACCTAACATGATTACATAGGGGATTGCGACGGCAAATAGAGCGACCGGTAGTAAAATCGCAATTGTGCTGAATAGTGTGCCTAAGAGTGAGGGTTTTTTCTTGTAGGTAGGAATACTTGTAATCATGCCTTTTTCTTTTTTCTCGAGTGGATCTAAGTGGCTTGGATTTGAAGTATACTCTTTTTTAAGGGTCAGTTTCATGATTGCATTGTCGCACAGAAGTTATCGCAAATACAAGGATTTGTTTTGCTCGTGCTCAGCATTAGTTCTTGCATAGTGAATGACTCCGTCTTTACCGTGCAAATAAAACCAATAAGGGCTATCTTTTGAGGTCAATACTGCTTGAATACTCTCCAGACCAGGGTTGCAAATTGGCGTTGGAGGTAACCCCTTTGCTTTGTATGTATTGTATGGTGATATTGTTGCTAAGTCGGCACTCGTAATTGTGGCTTTCCAGTCTTTCTTTTCGTACAGAAGAGCAGCATCTACTTGTATTAACCAGTTGCTTTTAATTCTCTTCTCTAAAATACCTGCTACCATTTGTTTTTCTTCGAGTGATTTCCCCGCTTCTTTTTCGACCAGTGAGGCCATCACCACAACTTGGTAAGGGGTAAACGTCTTAGGGGAATTGAAAGTCGGTTCAACGGCAACTTTCTTAAGAAAAGTATTTACGAGTAAATCGATAACGTCTTTACTAGTCGCGTTTTTTGCAATCTCGTAGGTATCGGGAAACAAAAAACCTTCCAAAGATGTCTTTCCTTTTGTGTAGGTGAGTGCATTAATGACGGTCTTGTCAGTTGCAAGGTTCATAAATTCGGTCACAGAAAAGCGAACAATTTCACTCTCTGTTCCCATAGCAAGCTGAATTTTTGCTGCAATTTCGTCCATACGTAGACCTTCTTGTAGAGTTACTCGGACCGTTGGTATACGAGCACTTTGAAATAAGGGAACTAATTGTTCGAGTGAAACAGGAAGAGTAATCTCGTAGTAACCTGCTTGAATCTTATTTCCAGCATCAATTTTGCGAACATAACAGAGGAAATCAGTGGCGTTAAGAATTATCCCCTTTTTCACTAATGCCTGCCCAATAGAGAGTGTGTCTTGACCGGGCTCAATTGAAATTGAACGTACGCCGGTCTGTGCATTAGCTGGGATTGTACTGACGCTGTTGTCCCAATAACACCGGTACAAAGGAATCTTTTCAAGTACCCCATATTTCTGAAGAGCAACATAGCTACCACCGCCTGCTGCAAGCAACAAGAGGACTAATATTGGAATCAATTTTGAAGGTTTTCGTACTTTTTCTTTAACGATTTTTCCAGAATAAAAAGCCATTTTTTTAGAATAAATTTACTTATCTTTTGCAGTTTCGCTTATCCATTGCTGAAGAATCTCGACAGCACTGTAAGAATCAAGATTTTTCTTTTGCTTTTGTGTCGATAATTCTTTTTTAATGGCGATAGATGTATTATCCTCCTGTGTGAAGTAAACGGCAAGGGCGTGCTTTTCCTGCAATGTAGCGGCAAATTGTTGGACTTTCTTTTCCGTCGAAGCATAAGAGGGCAGGCCCAACACGACGGTTGAAATTCGAAAATCGGCTATGAGTGTAGCTAAATGCTCCCACATTTTTTTGTCGTTGAGTATTACGGGTAGAGGACTGCAAATACCTGAAGTATCTTCAAGAATAGCTGCTCCAATTTTTTTAGTGCCAAAGTCTATACCAAGGATATACATACGGTGTTATTTAGTTAATTCTCCTTTTAGACGTACTATTCCGTTTCCAATTTTTTCTTGGTGAGTAATTTTGAAAACACCCTGTATTTCAGAAGTGTTTTTTGCATGGGGGCCGTTGCACAATTCTTGTGAAAAGGGATGTTTTGAATCACCTATTGTGTAGACCTTTACTACATCGGCATACTTCCCTTCGAAGGCGGCAAAAGGCACCAACTTCAGTCCCTCTTCGCGACTCATTTTGGTATAGGTTACCGGTAGCTTTTCGTCGATTTTTTGATTTATTAGTTTTTCAATTTTTGTAATTTGTTCTGGAGATAATTTTTCTTGATTTGGAAAATCAAATCGTAATCCTTCCGGTTTAACACGGCTACCCATTTGGTAAACATGCTCGCCGACTATACTGCGAAGCGCGGCAAGCAGCAAATGAGTGCACGTATGGTAATGGGTGGACATTTCTGAAGTGTCTGCTAGCCCGCCTTTAAACAAACCCTGGGAAGCAGAGCGCGATTTTTCTTGATGTTCGATGGTTTTCTTATTGTGATTTGCCCAAAACTTCTCTGTATCAATATTGTTTCCCGCAGAACGTAATTCTTCTAGTAGCATTTCGGGTGGGAAACCAAATGATTCGAATAAGGAGAATGATTCGCCATTACTATTTGTAAACGTTTCTGTCTTGAACAGAGCTGCAATTTTGGAGGCCTGAGCAATTCCTCCTTTTAGTGTGTTTCTAAACTTGGTTTCCTCCTGTTCTAGAATGTATAATATTTGTTCTTGTTGCTCGAGTAGTTGTGGGTAAATTTGGCTGAATTGCTGTATTGCAACTTTGCCAATTTCTCGAGTAAAAGGTTTCTCGATGCCAAGTATCTTTCCGTGGCGAATTGCGCGTCGAATAAGTCTTCTAAGAACATACTCCTTTTCAGTCTTTCCCGGCAAGACGCCATCCATAATTATCCAGGTTGCTGATTTAATGTGATCCACAATGATACGTTTAGATTTAAGGTTTTGTGTCGTTGCCAACTTTTCTATAGCACTGCCGATTGGCTTGTATATATCAGTATCATGATAGCTTTCTACCCCTTGAAGCAAAATGACAACTCGGTCTAATCCGCCACCAAAATCAACATTTTTCTTTTTTAGTGGGGTAAATTTGCCGTCTTTGTTTAAAAACTCCATAAAGACATTATTGCCAATCTCTATGTATTTTTCACAATCACAATTGATATGACAAGCTTCAGAGCAAGGTGGTTTGCCCGTGTCAAAAAAGATTTCAGAATTTGTACCGCAAGGGCCACCGCTTGCTAAACCCCACCAATTCTTTGTTTTGCCATAAAGTTGGATTCGTTCATCTTTTCCATACTTTGCATTGATTCCATATTTTGTGTAAATCTGTTGCAGCACTTCTATTGAGGTCGTATCTTGTGGTGCATCTGCATCTCCTTCGAAGACAGACGCATATAATTTTTCGATAGGGACTTCTAGAGTTTCTACAAAAAATTCAAAAGTTTGCTCAAGCGCTTCTTTCTTGAAGTAGTCGCCCAATGACCAATTGCCCATCATTTCAAACGCGGTTGCATGCGAGGCATCACCAACCTCGTCAAGATCTTCTGTTCTAACGCAACGTTGAACATTAACCAGTCGGTTACCTAAGGGGTGAGTCTCGCCCCTTAAAAACGGAACAAGTGGAAACATACCAGAGTTCACAAACAACAGCGTTGGGTCGTTTTCTGGCACAAGAGAGGTGTTAGGAATCTCTCGGTGTCCTTTGCCTTTCATGAAGTCCAGATATGCATTTCTGGTTTGCAGGTAGGTCAACTGTTTCATGGAGAATTATACCACCTCTGTGTTCTTTGAACACTCTTTGCTGCGCGAAGCAAAGGTTCCCTACAGTTTTGGTAATGGTGGTGATTCTGGTGGCAAGTCTTTGAGTCCACGTGGCGTGTTAGATGTAGTTGTGCTAGATGCGGGAACCGTGCTTTGTGGGGCAACTGCCTGAGTGGTGTGTTCCTTTGCATGGGGCTTTTGCATTGAAGGGGTTTGAGGTACAGGTGCAGCAGAATTTATCGGCATCATTTTTGGAAGAGTTGCAGACACTTGATTTTGCGAAACACTTTGAGCTGGAATAGTCGCTGGGGATTTAGCTGCTGGTGATTGAGTCTTAATTTCTTTCTCCGCAATCGATGGTGGTGTTGCTAGTCGTGTTGCAGGTATAACAGGCGGAGTTGATGCAGACATTACGGGTGCAAGATGAGTTGATGCGGACACTATTGGTGTGTGGGGAGTAGGCAACGATGTTTTTTGCACGGGTGGTTGTGGTTTCTGCTCAATAACCGGAACTTGCTTAGGAATGGCTGGTTGCTGAACAGGAGCAGTTGGTTTGTCTGCAACTTTTGTCAGGGATGCAGATGGAACATGAGTAAATACTGGCTGCGAAGGTGTGGTTGAAACGGCTGATCTTACAGGGAATGTTATAGGTTCCTCCGTTGGATTTACAGCTGTATTACTAGTCGCAGCAACTGGTTTCTTTGCCTCCTGAAGTGGGGCATGAGCTACAAAAGACGCGAGTGCTTCGTTTGGCGTAATGCTAGGCAGAGTACGGGTAACTGGTGCGTACGAAGGGTTTACTTGTACCGGAGTTATTATTGGCTGGTACATAGGTGGTCTTGCGGGTACTGTTACTGTTTGAGGAGTCTGAACGGGTGTTGTGCCAGCAAAGGAATTATTTGGAGTTCTCAGTGTTGGTGTTCCTGCGGGATAAACAGGGGTTACTGGTTTCTTTGCCTCTAGTTTATCTTTACCTGAGTTTCTGTAGGCAAAGTACATGATAATTGGAAGAAGTAATAATATTACAACGAGAATTAAGCCCGCAATAAAGATATTGTAAATGTCTTTTCTAATGGCCATACCGAAGAAATTAACAGTGTTTGGATCGCTTTCCGGGTCAGTGATAATACTAAAGGAGACTTTAACTTCTTTCTCTTTCTGTTTTGAATCTTTAGCATATACGGTTAATTCGTGGATGCCGGGTTCTAAAAGTGTTGCTGGCGTATAACTAGCTGTAAGTGATTTCCCTTTTTCTGCTGAAAAATTGAACTTATCGGTAACCACTGTACCATCTAGGGTTATTTTTAATGAATCTACCGTCAGCTCTCCCAATTTGGACGCAGTAACTGAAATAACAGTTTTGAAATCGTGTGGCTTAATTGAAGCTTGACTCTTTGGTGAAGTGATTTGAATAGCCACCTCGTCAACTAAAGGAGTTGGCTCGATGGTTGGAGTGATGGTTGGTGTTGGCGTCGCCGTGGGTGTTGTAGTTGCAGTCGCGGTTGGTGTCGGAGTGGGCGTCGGAGTAGGTTTCGGTTTAGGAGGCAAAATTCGAATCATTGCGGTGTACCCACTACCTATTGCGGGAGGTGAATATCCGTCGGTTGCTGTAACGATAAAGTAATAATCTCCAGGTGGTATTGAGGCAGTGTTAATGGTCATATTGCGAGTGTTATACGCAACGTTTTTGTTGTAAGTCTTCTTTGTACTAGAGCCAAGTTTTGTTGTGTAATAGACGCCAAAAGACACAATTTGATAACGGTCCTCTACATCCCATTTTAATGGAAATGAGCTGCCTTGGTATCGAGACAGAGAAGTTGTAGGGGACACAATAGTTACTTTGGGAATATCGTTATCGGGGTAATCGATATTAATTACCCAGGTCCGCGTAATATAGTGACCATAGCCGTCATTTATGGAGACAGAAAACAAATTACTTCCTGCATCTTTTAGCAGAGGAGTACCAGTAAATTGAATGGAATAAGTTGAAGGCCCTGTTTGGGGATTTGTAGAAGAGACAGCAAGCTTGGCCCATGAAGGTTTCGTAACAATAGTGTGTTGCATTGGATCTCCGTCAACATCCTTTGCCTTAAGCGTAAAAGTATAAGCAGTTCCGTATACGAAAGACACGCTTGGAGAAGAACCACCGTTGGCTGCAGGTACCATTGGGTCAGAGGTAAAAACTGGAGGGCTATTAGTTCCAACGGTAACACCAGCTGCGGCATAAACTTGTTGTACGAATTCATTTATAGTTTTGTGGAATGCTTGCTTGAGCAGAGAAGTTAGTGAAACTGTGGGGTTTTCTAGATCACAAGTAAACTGGGACCCATCACTGGAAGTAAATTCGGCTTTGCCGGTATACTGACCTTCATTAAATTGGAAGGTTAGTGCAGGCCTACTCGATTTATCAAGAATTACATATTTCTTAGCTGGAGTGAACTCGTAATTAAAAGTTTGTTCTAGCTTTCCCTCTTTTGAAAGTGTTACTTGAGCTTGAGCAAGGTCTACCGAACTTTCCGCCACAATAACGAGAGGAGTTTCTACTCGATAATCTAGGATTTTTACTGATAAGGCCGGCGTGAACGTGCAAGCAAAGTAAGCAGTACCTTTTTGGAGCACAGTTAGAGAAAAGGATTGGGTTGAAATACTTTTACTGTCATTGGCAAAAACAGTTATCTCGTATGGTTGATCAGAGTAAACGGGTGTTTCCCAGCGAAGCTTGTTGTCTTCAATGACTAAACCTGCAGGGGCTTTTTGTTCTTTATCGCAATAGGCAGATTCTGGACAAACAAGTGAGAACTGCAACGAGTCTTTCTCTTGGTCTGTAGCACTAACCACATACTCGAAGGGTGTTCCTTCCGTTACATATTTTAGCGGTTCAGACGTGAATTCGGGAATTGTATTTTTTATGAATTCCCCAAGCTTAAGATCGGGTAATACGAGTTTTTCGTTCCAGATAGCCAAGGTTGAAGTTCGCGCAGCTCCAATGATAGACACTTTAATAGGGCGCTGTTGCGCTGTTAAATCTGAAATGAGAACTCCATTAATGGTAAAAGTTATTGAGGAAGCTGAAAAAGCACTAAAATCACAAGTGTTTTGCCTGGAACACGTCGCTGGTATCAGTGCCTCGTAACTGGTTGGTGTGACCATGGTCGAAGGGTATACCAAGAAACCATTTTGGTATTTTACGACGGACAATTGCTGTGTGTTTTGCACTCTAACAGATTTAATATCTACTTTTGTTGAATCAAATTCGACAAAGGCTACAAAATGGTTTAGAGGTAATGATTTAGTAGAAGCCACGGTCATTTTCAGCGAGAATTCACCTCCTTTGGTGATGTTTTGTGAGCTTTCTGGCTGAACAACAAAAGTACTTTCCTCTTTTTGAAAAGGTTTCGCAAAAGCCTGATTCACCAATTTGGAAAAATTTCCATATCCAACAATGGCGGTCGGTAACACCAGCAACATAAAAAGGGAGAAAATCGTTAACAATTGCCTTGCTTTTTCTTTTTTCACGGCTATCGTTTCAAAGTTAGACTGTTTATTTGTGTTTGAATTGATTGCAGGTCTGATGTCGTAACACCGCCTTTGTCTTCAAACTCCAACAATCCTTTTCTAAAGGTCTCTTCCCATACCCCATAATCGTATAAAGGCCAACTTTTCATGGTTGGTGCCATTTCAACGACCGCTGCAATATAAGGCGCTGTTGATTGTTCACCTGCCATATCTTTTCGGGGAAAAGCTATTCCCATAGGTTTTTTCTCCAGTTGTATTTTATAAATTTTTCGTAGCTGCGCGGGTTCTCCAAGCCATTTGAGGAAGGCCCACGATTCTTTAGGATATTTTGCTTTTTTGGATACCACATCTACCCAGAAGGAAGATAGATACTGGGGAACCTCAGGATTGGCTCCTGGAAGTACTGGTAACGGAAGGGTGTCGAATTGAAGCTTGGGGTTCATTTCAATTAGATTGATTGCCCTCCAGCTTGGGGAGATAAGCATAGCTAATCTGCCGCTAGCAAAGGCCTCAACGTCGTTTTCCATTAAGGAAGACCAAGTCTTCAGTTTTGAGAATTCGTAAAAGCGATTTATTGTGGCTGCTCCTTCATCACTTGCGAAGCTCGCCGATACCTTAGCGGTAGCTGCGTCTACACCTACGATAGGAATTGCTGCTTGTGTAAGCATAGCTAACAGAATTTCAGGCGAGCTACGTACATTTGCTACACTGCCCATGTTGATTCCTGCAAGTTTCATGGTCCCATTTGAGTTTTTTTGCGTAAGTGCCTTAGCTGTTATTAATGTTACATCCCAATCTTTAGTAGCCGTCTTCGGATCAGTGATTTTGGCATCCGCAAAAACAGTTTTGTTATAAAATAACACGAGTCCATCTACCATTTGTGGTGCTCCAAAAACAACGCCATTTGAAGAGGTAATCGCTTGATAAACGGGAGTATAGTACAGCTCTTTTGCTTGGGCACCTGTCATAACATCGGCTGGTGCTCCATATAATTGTGGCAACAGCTTAGCAATCCACGTTTGATGTACGCGAATAATATCGACGCTTCCATTTGCAATACGTTCTTCGGCGCTGGTTTGATAAACGCCTTTGTAGGTTAGATTGTTTTGATTATTGAAGCTCGCTTTTGTGTAGGAGATTTTAATATTTGGGTGTGCATCTTGGTATTCTTTAATAAGAGGCTCGTATATTTCTTTTTCGTCCCAAAGGCCGATGTAGTTAATTTCGATAGTGCCAGAGGGGGTTCCTCCAGTCGTTCCTTTTAGGTATTTTGAGGCAAGGAGTGCAATTATCACGACGACGCCGATAACACCAACGAAAAGTAAGACGATGAGGGGTCCCTTTTTATTATTCATGTATTCTGTCTGCAATAATAATTAATCTTTTTGTTCCAATGCCCAATGGCCAACAGGTAAGCAATATTGCCCGTTCTTTGCCAGGCTGTTCGCTCATGAAGCTTAGGTCTTGCGCCTCGATAATTTTCTTGCCCGAGACGACGTAGCGAAGTTCTTTGCCCTCCCTATCTATGGTCATTGTATCACCAATGGAAACCGTATCAAGTCGCGAAAATACTATCTGTGGACTGCTTCTTCCTGCAAAGAAACCCGCTACGCCACTATGCCCGTAGATGACGCTAATACCAGGATCTCCCGGCAGAGTTGTGCCTTTTAGATGAGCGACTCCGTATTTAAGCGCCTCGTCATATATGGCGGCATTATTGCCAGGGACATTCGAAGCTAAGGTAATTCTATTAATACTGGTATTGGCAACAGTCAATTTCATGCTCTTTTTGTAGGCAGTGTTAATCTCTACCGCCGGGCTTTGTGCAACAACGGCGTTAAACCAGTCGGCACCAGGATCGGTGTAGGTAATACTGGTCAGTTTTTGCAGAAAGGATTCCGAAACTGGTACGTAAGTCGCCCCGTTGGTAGACATGGTATACCCATAATAATACGAAAAAGCTAACGGGATGGCCTGTGTCATCACCAGAATAATGCCAAGCACAACCAAAAGTTTAGGAAGCATCGGCCTAACAACACGTTCAGTAAGGGATTTGTTCTCGTTATTCCGCGGCATAGGTTGTTTAACTTGAGCTGCAATCTTTTTTTGTCGCGCTACGACTTGAGTTGTTGCATCGATTTTTGGTAGAATCGGGAGCATTACCTTAGTATAAAGAAACAACGAACCTATGTCAAAATCAGGAAAAGACTATTACAGTGTATTAGGAGTGGCCAAAACTGCGACTGCAGACGAGATTAAACGGGCCTATCGTAAGTTGGCTGCTAAGTTTCATCCAGACCGAAATAAGGCAGCTGATGCAGAAGATCAGTTTAAAGAGGTAGCTGAAGCCTACGAAGTGCTTTCTGATACACAGAAACGTCAAATGTACGATCAATACGGAGAAGCCGGTGTGAGAAACGGCGGTGCCGGTGGTTTTGGTGGCGGGGCGCAGGGTGGTAATCCGATGGGCGGAGATTGGTCACAATATTCGCAAGTGTTTGATATGGGTGATATGTCAAACCTTTTTGGTGGCATGTTTGGTGATTTGTTTGGAAATTCTCAAGGAATGGGTGGGAGACGTCGACAACGTCGAGCTGATCAGGTTGATCCTGGTGAAGACCGTGAAGTAACCATAAAGATCCAATTTGAAACGGCAAACAAAGGGGGAGAAGTCACTGTAGAATATGAACGATATGGAACTTGTAAAACCTGTAAAGGCTCTGGTAGCACAACACAAAAGACAATGACTTGTGCAAAGTGTGGAGGTTCCGGCATAGTTCAGTATCAACAAGCAACAATGTTGGGCAATTTTATGTATCAGTCACCTTGCCCAACTTGTCAGGGAACAGGAAAAGTGATTAGTGATCCGTGCCACCAGTGTAAAACGACTGGGCGTATTGCAGAGAAAGTTCATTTAGATATTAAAATTCCTCAAGGCTCATATGATGGGTTGACCTTAAAGTTTAGAGGTGGTGGAAATGTTGGCAGGCACCGAGGCGAGGCAGGTGATTTGTATATGACCTTGAATGTTGGAAGTTTTTTAAACTACCGTCGCGACAAAGAAACCTTGTTCGGAGAAATTGAGTTGCATCCGGCCAAAGCAGTTCTGGGTGGAAATTTCGATATCGAGACTCCCTACGGTAAGCAAACGATTTCAATTCCAGCAGGGACACAGCCCGGTGATATCTTAACGATTCGTGGGGCAGGTGCCTATAAGCTAGGAAGTAGCACGAAAGGCGACATGAAACTGACCGCACGGGTGGTAATTCCGAAGAAACTGACGAGGGAAGAAAGAGAAAAATGGGAGTTTATTGGAGAAGTGTAAGTGTGGTTAATCTTGCGTATGCCTTGTGGATGTGCTAAGAATTGTTCATGAAGAAATTGAAGAACAAAGCGAAAAGTAAAGACCTAGTTATGTTGAGTGTTATGGTGTTATCACTTTTTGGAACTTCGTGGATTGTGAATACGGCGGAGACTCGGACTTTTTTGGCAGGTACCTTTGCTGCCAAGAATAAAGAAACATGCGTGCAATCAGAAGTAAAAAAACCTGATTGTGGTTCGAAAAAAGTAGCTACCTGGTACAACGGGCAATGTCGCTATAAGTGTCAAAGTGCTGCAAAAGATTTGGCTTATAACGGAGCCCCAGTTTCGAGCGGAATGACTAGATGCCCTGCAGAAACTACAGGAGCGGGGTGGACGCTATGTAACTGTAACAATACGGGTGGTGCAGATCCTGTTAATCAGGGGCGCGGAGTCAGTGCCTGTAATGGAACTCAGACGTTAGGTTCAGTGGTGGTTAATGGAACGACAGTATCGGTTACTCGAGGGATTGGTTCTAGCAGTTGTCAATATAGCTATCGTACAGCTCCTGGGCAAGGCGGTGGCGGTGCAATCGACAATTGCGTCCAATTTCTGGCCGATTTAAGGACTGGGAAAATTCCTAAAGTGGTAATTGATGCTTTACCCACACCAACCGTGACCTCTATACTCACAGCTCCTACTATAACAGCAACAGCAGCCGCTACATTCACAGCGACGCCAACAATTCCTGCGGGGTGTGCTAGGAACAGTTTTGGGTTCATATTTTGTCCGAACGTGGCAACAGTGACACCTTCAGTATCGGTCACCCCAATAAGAAACCCTACTCCTCCGATAAGAACACCGACACCTGTTACAACGATAATAAACGTAGATTGTGAAACGACAAATGATGGGTATACCACTTGCGATATAGTTACACCTACAGTGACACCTTCAGTATCGGTCACACCACCTCGAACACCAGAGCCTTTGCTATCGCCAGGGGCAATAGCAACTATTTGTGGACAAGGGAGAATTCTTGGAAGAGCACTCAAAAGCTGGTCTTTATATTACGAGTATCAACAGAATTGTATAACTTGAGAAATATAAATTATTTATTCATCAATGGACATAAAAAAAATACCACTGGTCATTGTCATATTAATTTTTGTTGCCTTTGCGAGTATTTATCTATTAATTAACAAAGGGTACTTTGTCCCACGACAACCCTTTGCTAATGACAAAGTTTATTTTGATACAAATTCAAGTGCGGATAGTATTGTAGGTGTGAAAAAGACAGACTATTGTTCATATGTTTCCGAGGATGAAATAACAAAGATTGTCGGAGATGCGGTAGTTTCTCGATCTAGATCTGCAGATAAAATTTGTTTGTATTCAAACTTTGACAATGTATCAAGTAAGCTCGTGATTGTTGTAACAAGAGTAGTAATAACCGCTACAAAAAAAGAAGCAGCTGAGGAGTTAACTCTTTGGCGAAAAGATGCACAGGGTAAAGACAGTGTTGTTTCAGATGCAGTTGGGGATGTAGATGCAGCCTTCTGGTCCCCACAATTACTTCAACTTGCTTATGTAAAAGATAAGAATTTTGTCATTGTTTCCACAATTGTTCCGAAGCTAGCAGATTCAGAGACTATGTCCGTTCTGGTCGCCAAAAAAGTTCTCGCTCGGTTGTAGATTTGCCGTAACTTGTAAATATTTTCTTCGATAAGAATTGTATTTTTCTGTTCGCTTCTTATGATATAATTCTTCAGTAACTAACATCAGTCTTTTTCCGATGAATAATGAGCTTATTTCTGCCGTCAATCAAATTTGCGCCGAACGTGGAGTTGATCCGAGTATTGTATTTACCGCTTTGCAGACCGCAATTGCCGATGCCTACCAAAAAGAAAACGGGGTAGACACGAAGGTAAAGATTGAAATTGACCGCCTTTCCGGGCTCTTCCATATGTATGTCGTTAAAGAAGTTGTGAAAGCTGTTGTAGACGAAAAGAACGAATTGTCCTTAGCCGATGCCAAGAAGTTCTCGAAAGAAGTGAAAGTAGGAGACGAGTTGGAAATCGAGGTGCCTGTTGGTTCATTAGGGAGAATTGCTGCTCAAGTTGCAAAATATACAGTATTAAGCAAAATCCGAGACGCGGAACGCGAAGCCGTTGTCGAATTCTACTCCTCTCGTTTGGGCGAAATTATTACTGGAAAAGTACAAGGTGTTCGTGCAAATCTGGTGCTGGTCGAAATGGAAAAGGGAGTTGGAGAAATGCCCGAAGAAGAGCAAATCAAGATGGAATTCTACGAAATTGGCCGACGTTATCGCTTTTTGGTCAAAGAACTTATTAACGAAGAAAATAACCGACACGTTGTTCTCTCCAGAAGCGACGAAGGCTTTATTAAGGCTCTTTTCGCGATGGAAGTTCCAGAAATTGCCAACGAGCAAGTAGAAATTAAGGGAATTGCGCGTTTTTCGGGCGTTCGGTCCAAAGTCGCCGTTGCCTCTAATCAGGATGGCTTGGACCCACAAGGTGCTTGTATTGGCCAACGGGGCATGCGAATCAACGCAATTATGACCGAAGTAGGAGATGAGAAAATTGATATCGTGAAATGGGATCTAGATATTGTTGAATACATTAAGAATGCGTTATCACCGGCAAATGTGACTAAAGTGCTCTATAACCATACGCGTAGCGCAGCAATTGTTGTTGTCCCAGAAGATCAGCTTTCCTTAGCAATTGGGCGAGAAGGAACTAATGTTCGACTTGCCTCGTTATTGACGGGTGTGGAGTTAAGTGTTGTTCAGGAAGGAGAAGAACCAAAAGAAAGGACAGAGCGACAAAAGCAAGAAAGCAAGAAAGCAAGAAAGCAAGAAAGCAAGAAAGCAGAAAAGCCAGAAAGTAAAAAAGTACCAAAGGAAGTAAGCACTGAAGAGAAAAAGCCTAAAAGCACTAAAGCACTAACGAAAGTTGTGGTTAAGAAACCAGCAGTAAAGAAAGTTGTAGTTAAGAAATAATTCAATAAGGACGTAAACCATGGCTGATACACAAAAATTACCAAGAAATCCAATTGTTGTCGTGCTTGGTCACGTCGACCACGGGAAAACGTCGTTATTAGATGCGATTCGTGATACAACCGTACAAAAAGGTGAACCAGGCGGAATCACCCAAAACATCTACATTTCGAATGTCGAATGGAAGGGAGAAACGATTACCTTTGTAGACACCCCTGGGCACGAAGTCTTCAGCTTAATGCGTATTAACGGTGGAAAAGTGGCAGATATAGCGTTTCTTATTGTTGCCGCAGACGAAGGAGTAAAGCCTCAAACATTGGAATCAATCGACATTATACAATCCAATCACATGAAGTATATCGTTGTAATCACCAAATGCGATAAAGAAGAAGCTAATGTTGAAAAAGTGAAAACAGAGCTTATGACTCGTGGTGTTTATCTAGAAGGAGCAGGTGGCGACGTACCTTTTGTAGAGGTTTCTGCGGTGACTAAGAAAGGGTTAGGTACGTTACTCGATTTGGTATTCCTCTATGCGGACGTTGAAAAGTTGCTAGACGAAGATCATGAACGAGTCAAGCTAATTGAAGCCTTTGGTGAGTCTAGTGCTGCAATTATTACTCACGGAGTTGTGTTAGATAGCTCGATCGATAAGGCGCTGGGAAAGCAAGCGTTTTGTGTGTTGCGAATGGGTTCCCTAAAAAAAGGTGATCAACTATTATTTGGGCCGGCAGTTGAACGAATAGGTTTACTCTTTGACGCAAATAAAAAACCAATTTCAGAAGTAAAACCAGGTATGGCCTTTATTGTTACTGGGCTTTCTGAGCTTCCCATGACCGGAGTCGACATTGTTGACATGGGTTCTGAAGAAGTTGTTGCAACAGTTGAAAAGCGATTTACGCTGGTGCAAACGAAAGAGACTAAAACAAACGACCAACTTATGGATGCATTGTTTGCGACAGACCATGAATTTATTATCCCAGTAGTGCTTAAGACAGACGTTAATGCATCACTGTTTTCAGTACTCCCCTCATTTGAAAAATATAATACCGACAAGGTTTTGGTAAAGGTGATTTCTAGTGGTGTTGGTGCAATTTCGATTAATGATGTTGCAACCGCGAAAACTTTCAAGGCCATGCTTATCGGTTTTCGTGTAAAAGCGCCAAACGACGTCATTGATTATGCAAAGCAACAAGGCGTTACTATTGCAACTTTTGACATTGTCTACCATTTGTACGACTTGATTCAAGACCACATAAAGAAACTTTCTGGTGTTGGCGAAGAGCAAGAAGTTGTTATTGGTTCTGGCCGTGTCAAAAAAGTATTCATTCTTTCGAGTGGTGAAGTTGTGGTGGGAACCGTGATTACCGATGGAGAAGCAAAACGTAGCGCAACAGCAAGAATCACTCGCGATGGTGAGGTCGTTGGAACCTACCAAATTCAATCTCTAAAAGTATTGAAAGATGAAAAGAATGTCGTCAAAAAAGGCGCTGAGTGTGGTGTTAACGTCGGGAAAATCGCCGAAGAAGTTAAAGAAGAGGATACGGTGACGTTTATTGGAAAATAAAAACTATTATTTAGGGAAATATGGCTGAGGGCCGAGGGACACACGTTAGTGAAGGCGTAAGAGCATCACGCACAAGCGCGGTCATTTTAACAAGTATTGCCGAAGGTGTTAGAGATGTTGGATTATCGGTCAGAGTTGCCGAAGAAGCCGAGGGAATGCCTCATATTGTTAGCGGAATGTTACGTGCGACGCAGCAATTGCTTAATCCATGGCTTAATCTTAATGTTAAGGTAAGTGGTGAAGTCGCCTATGTGAATGGTGCGGACCGCTCTGATTTTCTTGGAGCGATGGAAGCAATGGGCACCTTTATGAATCCTGCTGAATTATCTTTAGACGAAATTAAGCGTCATTATAAATTTTATATAAGTCACACTGAAGTTGAAGGGCAGAGTACTACCGTATGTTCGTGTCTTCCAAGAGGAGTTGTTGGTTTAGCAAGATCGTTAGAGCTTGTGATAATGCGAATAGTACTGATAGAGAAAGAGACCTGGTGAGAGGAGACTATATCGTTGGACAAGAAATTGGTTATCGCCTTGGTGCGCAGATTATTAAGGAGTACGGCCTAAAGTTTTGGGAGCAGTTTCTTGTTTATATGGCAGCAAAATCAGAAAAAGATTTCAAAGATTTTTGGGAACTGGGAACTGTTCCTTTTACATCTTTGGATGGTAAAGAACTTACTGGAAATGTTTGTTTTGGTTTAATGGAGCAAACGTTAACACCGACTGTAGGCAGTATGCAAGTTGAATAAGGCTTGACTTTATCCTATAATACAGCATGGCGAGTATTGATACATCGTTAGTTCAAGCGTTACAAAACTCTAATCAAGTACTTTTTCTGTTACACGATTATCTGCCAATTGGCTATTCACTCTGGTCGACTTTGCTGATCTCGATCTTAAAACGTAAGGGGAAAAAGGTAACCGTATTAGTGGCAAAAGAACCCTTTGGTTGGGGAAGGAACGTTGACGAGATCTACCCAACAGATTTGGTTGTTTCTCTAGAGCAATTACGCCAAATCATTTCCATACCAATCGCAGGAGTAAGTGATTCCGTTGGAGAAGTTTCCTCCGCATTTGTCGATAATAATCTTGAGATTACGGTTATACCGACAAAAAGTGCACTGGATATGAAAGGTTTGTCTGTTTCAACACATGGAAATGTGTATGATATTGTTATCGGGGTTGGAATCTCCTCAAGGCATCCGTTAATTGGCGCGATGCAAAAGCACCAGCCATCACTGTCGCAGGCGCAAACCTTTTTCTTCGGAACCTATTCTGCACAAGCAACGTATTCGGAGCGTATACCATTTGTTTCTGCGGTAACGGTGTCAACATACAATGACACGTATTCCTTACGAGAAATCGCCCAGGGCTTAACAGATTATTCGGATTTTGCTGTATACGAGAAGGAGCTATATACCTTGCTTATGCAGAGCAATGTGTCGTTATCACAAGGAATAATGCTGCCGGACAGCGAAGGGTATGGTTTGGTAAGCAAGTTTACTGAGTCTTTAGATTTGGAGAGAATGGTAAAGGTGTATGGAAGCGATTTTGCGAAGCAAAATTGCATACTGCAACAACTTCTCTCCTCAGCTCAGAAAGCACCGGAAGAAAACACTGTTTTGTATTCAATCTCTTCCGCAAAACTCATCGAACTAGGGGTATCGGTATCGGAGGTACTTACCACTTTGTACTATTTGCCCAAACTCCCTCAGGTTCAGCAGAACGTTGTTTGTGTTGAAGAAGGTGTTGACCGTTCTCATGTTTACGTTAACGGCCACAGCGAAACTCTAAAACGCGTCGCCATTAAATACGGCTTTCCGTTAGATGGTTTAGTTACTTGTGGAATTATCGAAGGAATAGACTTTGAAAAAGTATGCCAAGATGTATACCGTGTGGTTACGAAAGATGAACAGCATCAGGAACAACAAATTCCACCAATAATACCAGTACCGGTCGCAATTGAAGCAGAGATGGAAATATCAAGTGATGACGCCGAATCTGATAGTGGGGAAAGTATTGATGCAGCACAGGCAGGCTATGAACCTCAAATCAATATTGAAGAAAATGACAATTTGCCCGTGCAACAACAACCTTCCACAGAAGCTATACCAACATCCCCCGGAATTGACTTTGCCGCAATAGCGAAGAAAATGAGAGAAACTGCTACGTAGAGCCACCTCCTTTCGCAAAAAAAGTTCAGAGTATATCACAATCGACCACCCAATATCTTGCATCCCCGTTTTCCTTATGTTACAATTACCAACAGCACTCATCCTTGTTGATGAAGCGAATCTAACCTATATTGTTTGCCGAAATGGCATTAGTAAAAGACGAAAAGACAGCGGTTATCAAGAAATTTGGTCTCTCAGATTCTGATACCGGCTCGCCAGAAATTCAGATTGCTTTGTTGACTGTACGTATACAGCGCTTGACTGATCACTTTACCAAGCATAATAAAGATCACCATTCACGACGTGGTTTTATTAAGCTTGTTAAAGCACGGCAGCGATTGTTGGCATACCTCAAAAAAGAGAACGAGGCTCGCTACGCAAAACTTATCGAATTGCTAGGACTGCGCAAATAAAAAATTTGCGAAAGGTTAAAGCGTAAAGCATAGAGAATAAAGAGGGATTCTTATCCAATTTATTTTTTAAACTTTATCCTTTAACCTTTAAACACTCTGGCTTTTAACGGTTTTCCATAGTAGTATTGAGAGATCATATATAAGTGTATTTTTTATTAATTATGAATGAATTTTCATTCGATTTCGCCGGGTCTAAAATGACGTGGCAATACAAAAAGTTCGCACATTTGTGCGATTGTTCTATTTTCGCAACCTGGGGAAATACCGCAGTAAATGTTGCCGTTCTTCGTGGCCCTGCCAAAGAAGACTCTGACTTTTTCCCTTTGCAGGTTGAGTATTTAGAGAAATATTATGCTTCCGGGAAAATTATGTCTTCTCCCTATAACAAACGAGAAGGTTTTCCAACAGAAGAGGCTGTTCTCAAGGGACGACTGATCGACCGTGCTATTCGTCCACGCTTCCCAAAGGGACTATTAGATACGGTGCAATTGTACGTAACGGTTCTTTCCTATGATCCACAAAACGACCCGTTGGTTTTGGCATTTAACGCAACCGTAGCCGCCTTTATGGCATCAGATATTCCTTTTGAAGGTGAGCTGTCAGGACTTCGTATTTCGATGTCACCCGAAGGTAAGCCTTACGCAAATCCAGTTGACGTAACCGCACTTTCTTTGAAGGCGAACGAAACCGAAATGCCCATGAATATGTTTGTTGGTTTGGATAAAAATGGTGTAACGATGTTCGATGCAGATATGAGCGAAGTTCCAGAAGCAATGGTAAAAGAATCACTGCAATTTGCTAAAGAGCAATCCGAAGTGCTTTGGAAAGCGCAATCGGAATTTGCAAAACAAGTCGGCATTGCAAAGAAAGAGGGTGTTATGATGGAGATTCCTGCAGTCGTGATTGAAAAGCTAGAGTCAACCTATATGAACGAATTGTTAGCAGCAGTAAGTGACCCGAGCAAATTTTCCAGAAAAGAAAAGTTAATGGCATTAACAAATAAATTGGCAGCTGATTTCAAGGAAACACCAGAAGTGAAGTGGTACCATATTGCCGGCGCCATGGATAAAGAGCAGAAAAAGCTTGTTCGTGCCGCAGTATTAGAGAAAGGTCACCGCATTGATGGTCGAAAATTTGATGAGATTCGCGAATTATCTGCAGAAGTATCTGTATTGAAACGGGCACACGGTTCCGCAATTTTCAAACGAGGTGATACCCATTTGTTGTCAGTTGCCACGTTGGCTTCTCCGGCAAAATCACAATCCGTCGAGGATCCAAGTGGTGAAGGAATTAATCACTTTATTCACGAATATAGTGGAATGCCTTATGCGTATGGCGAACCAGGAAGAATGGCCTACAAGCCAGGACGACGAGATATTGGCCATGGTGCATTAGGTGAAAAAGCTCTCGAACGCTTGATTCCGTCACAAACAGAGTTTCCCTACATGATTCGTGTGGTTAGTGAAATTATGACCGAAGCCGGCTCAACCTCTATGGGTTCAATTAGCGGTGCTAGTATGGCCCTTATGGATGCGGGCGTTCCAATTAAACGACCTGCCGCCGGTATTTCTGTCGGTGTTATCGCAGATGATACCTTTGGTCAATACCACTTGTTAACTGATATTGCAGAAACCGAAGATTTCTTCGGGGAAATGGATTTTAAAGTAGGTGGTACAGAAGTCGGAATTACTGCAATTCAAATGGATACCAAACGTTTGAGTATTCCTTATGCAGTTATTAACGAAGCAATTGACGCTGCAAAGATTGGACGTACGGTTGTTTTGGATCTTATGAAGAAGACTATTCCAGAGATCAGAAAGACCTTGTCTGAATTTGCTCCACAAATTGAAACGATTACCATTGATCCAGAAAAAATCGGAAAGCTGATTGGTCCAGGTGGAAAAATGATTAAAGAAATTACCAGAATGTCTGGTATGGATTTGAATATTCACGATGACGGTACCGTAGATATCTTTGGTGCGCCCGCAGAAGCTCGTGCACATGCCAAAGAATTGATTGAAGCCATCTTCGAAGAATTCAAAGTTGGCGAAACCTATGACGGAATGATTTTAGAGAATCGCCCCTTTGGTTCTATTTGTAAAATTAACCGCGGAGATTTGGAAGGCAAAGGCCTTATCCATGTTTCCGAGTTAGCAGATGGCTTTGTCAAAAACCCAGACGATGTGGTCAAGCCCGGCCAGCGCGTTCGCGTGAAGGTTGTTGGTGTTGATGATATGGGTCGGTTGCAGTTATCGCTAAAACAGGTAAAATAGAGTTAATGACTGACATTTCGCAGCTCGAGGAACAGTCGCAGACCTACTCGGATATTACCGAACTACTCGAAAAATTAGAGGCAAGCAAAGTTCCAACAGAACTCAAAGACGAAGGTCGTAAGATGATCGTCCGTGTGTTTCGTATGGCAAAAAAGGGTAGTTATTCGACAGAGTTTGAATCGACTTCGCGCTATATTGATTGGGTTCTCCATATTCCGTGGGAGACAATGTCTAATGATTCGTTGGATTTAACTAAGATTCGAGAAGAATTAGATAAGTACCACTTTGGTTTGGGTAAGGTTAAAGAGCGAATTTTAGCGTATATGGCAGTTATGAAGCTGCGCGAAGACAAGAAGCTGAGCGCAGAAACGGGAGTCAAAGGAATGACGGCGACCTATTTGCGACCTCCCGTATTGTGTTTTGTAGGTTTGCAAGGGTTGGGTAAAACAACCATTGCAAAATCCATTGCGAATTCACTAGGACGAAAATATGTCCGTATTTCGCTCGCAGCTTTTGGTAGCATTGCCCAGCTTCGTGGCTCTGCTCGCTCTAACGCAGATGCTGAACCGGGCTTGATTATCCAAGCAATTCGCCAATCGGGCACCTTAAATCCGGTCATAGTCATGGATGAAATTGATAAGGCAAGCGGTATTGAATCGTTGCGTAATGATATTATGGCTGCACTGCTCGAAATTCTTGATCCTGCGCAGAACGAATCGTTCGTGGATCGTTATATTAACTATCCGGTGGATCTTTCCAAGTGCTTCTTTGTGTGTACTGCAAACACGCTAGGTACTATCAGCGCTGCACTTCTTGACCGTCTCGAAATCATTCGCTTTACCAGCTACTCAGACGACGAGAAAATTGTGATTGCAAAACAATACGTAATGCCCCGCATCATTGCAGAAACCGGATTG
>Ga0210006_1000431_pt1 | contig 32951 bp, 34 predicted proteins | sample CryGey02umfilter_2_FD_185452 | JGI IMG/M metagenome (GOLD analysis project Ga0210006, IMG submission 185452) | Groundwater microbial communities from aquifer in Utah, USA - Crystal Geyser 4/10/14 0.2 um filter (SPAdes) (version 3) | ecosystem: Environmental > Aquatic > Deep subsurface >... | reverse complement strand
CCATTACAACCCAATGAATAACGATAACATATTAACCCAAGTTTTTGAAAAATTAAATGTATATTTAAAGAAAGATACACTAATTGATTATAAAACTCCTGATGAATTGCACAATACCATCAATTTTTCGATAGCAGAAAAAGGAGTTTCTGAATCTGAGTTTCTGGCGTTAATCAATAAATATTTAGACTATTCGGTAAACACTAACCATCCTCAGTTTTTGAATCAATTGTATGCTGGATTTAATTTCCCTGCCTTTATTGGTGAAATTTTTACTGCTTTAGCCAACACTTCAATGTACACCTACGAGGTTGCACCAGTTGCTACACTTATCGAAACAGAAATGATTCAATTAATGAACAGCTATACTGGATATAAAAATGGTGATGGTATTTTTGTAAGCGGTGGTAGCAATGCTAATTTGGTTGCACTATTTTCTGCTCGGAATAAAATAGCTCCAGAATCGAGACATCAAGGATACGACAAAAACTTAAAACTACGTGCTTTTATCAACGAACACGCTCATTATTCATTTTCAAATGCTGCAAACATTATAGGAATAGGAACAGAAAGTTTGATTAAAATTAAAGCCGATGAAAACGGACAGATGGTTCCTGAAGCATTAGAAAAAGAAATTAATGCTTCGAAACAAAGAGGTGAAATGCCTTTTTTTGTTGCGGTAACTTGTGCCACAACACTATTAGGAGCTTACGACCCAATTGACGAAATTGCAGAAATTTGTAAAAAACAGAACATTTGGCTTCATGCCGATGGATCGTTTGGAGGTTCTATTGTTTTAAGCAACAAAAATAGATACCTATTAAAAGGATTAGAAAAAACCGATTCTTTTGCTTGGAATCCTCACAAACTCATGAACATTCCACTCATTTGTTCAGCTTTATTAGTAAAAACAAAAGGAACATTACACCATAATTTAGCTGATGTTGATGCCGATTATCTTTTCCATGATTTAAACTTGATTGAAGATTTAGGAAAAAAATCTATTCAATGTGGAAGAAGAGTTGATGCGGTTAAACTTTGGTTTGCGTGGAAATATTTTGGTAAAGAAGGGTATGAAAAACGAATTGATAATTTAATCGATTTAGCCCAACTTGCTGAACAAAAAGTGCTAAACAGAACTAATTTAGAACTTTTAGCACCACGCCAATCATTTACCATCTGTTTCAGGTATATTCCAGAAATTGAAGTTGATATCAACCAATTTAATTTACAGTTGCGTGAGGAACTTAGAAAATCAGGGAAAAGTCTTGTGAATTATGGGTACATTGGTGAAAAACTTGCCATTCGTTTGGTAATTACCAACGGTGAAATGCAAGAAAAAGATGTAACTTTATTTTTTGAATTGCTTTTAGAAACAGCTTCGGTTTTAGAAAAAAAATACAATAGGATAAAATCTTTTTGATTACAAAAAAAACCTTTAGTAGGTCGCTTTTTATTTTTTTTAAGTTCGTGGTAATTATAAAATCAATAATTACTATATTTACCATTTAATATTCTCTAAATCATAATCTGAAAATCTTTTTGGTTTCGATATAAATTTAAAATTAGCATTGAAAGAAGTTACTTTTTTAAAGCAAAATGCCGAAAAATGGGAGATGTTTGAACATCAGCTTTTCCAAAAGGAAAAACAAAATGCAGATGATGCTGCTAATTTGTTTATCGAAATTACCAATGATTTATCCTATTCAAAAACACATTACCCAAACTCCAAAACAACTCAATATTTGAATAGTTTAGCATCAAAAGTGCATCATTCAATTTATCAAAATAAAAAAGAAAGTAATAAACGAATGCTCTCTTTTTGGAAGACAGAATTACCCTTAGTAGTTAAAACACACCATAAACAATTATTTATATCGTTTGTTATTTTTTTTATTTCTTGCCTAATTGGTTGGTTTTCGGCTAAATATGACGATAGTTTTGTTCGGTTAATATTGGGTGATACCTATGTAAACATGACCTTAGAAAATATAGAAAATAATGATCCAATGGCTGTTTATAAAAGCAGCAAAGAGGTTGATATGTTTTTAGGAATTACAATAAACAATGTGCGTGTATCTTTTTTAGTATTTATTTTAGGTCTATTTTTCTCGGTTGGTTCTGGCTTTTTGTTATTTTCAAATGGCGTGATGTTAGGTTCTTTTCAATACTTTTTTTTAGCAAAAGGGTTGTTTTTAGAGTCATTTCTAACCATTTGGATACATGGAACATTAGAAATTTCGGCAATTATTATTGCTGGTGGAGCTGGAATTGTTTTAGGTAACAGCATTTTGTTTCCAAAAACCTTTTCCAGAGGAGAATCTTTTATTATGGGAGCTAAAAATGGATTAAAAATAATTATTGGAATTGTACCTATTTTTATTGTTGCTGGTTTTTTGGAAGGCTTTGTTACAAGACATACTGATATGCCCATCTATTTGAGTTTATTTATTATTTTAGGTTCATTTTCTTTTGTAATTTGGTACTTTATTATTTATCCAAGAACTATAAAAAATTTCTAACTAATCAATTAACTATGCATCCAGAACAAATAGAATTCAACAAATCAAGAGATTTTAGCGAAACATTAACTATTTCTTTTGCTTTTATCAAACAAAACTTTAAAGGTTTTTTTAAAACTATATTGTTTTTAGTAGGGCCATTATTGCTTATAAACGCAATTTTATCAGGCATTTACCTTCAAAATATGTTTGATGTAAATAGTATTATAGCAGGAAATAGATTTCCTTCCGAAATCTTTTCACCCATTTATTTTTTAATTATAATTTTTTCTATTGTGGCTAACATTATGCTTGTGGGAATTGCTTATGAATACATCATTTTATATGAAAAAAAGGGGTTGAATAACTTCACCATCAATGATGTTTGGAATGCCTTTGTTGCTGATTTAGGATTAATTGTTTCAACTTTTTTCTTCTTAATTGGGGTTCTTATTTTATTCGGTTTTGCCTTTGCAATAATTTCGCTTCTACTTTCATTATTAGGTCCAGTTGGTGCAGTTCTGATTGGCATTATATTTTTAGTTACTTTTTTCTTATTAGGTCCTCCGTTGGTTTTTTTAATTTCTGCTATTTATCCTATCCGTATTCGTGAACGTATAGGAAATGTAGCCGCATTTACAAAAGCATATTACCTAACGAAAGCAAATTTTGGAAGCACTTGGTTGATTATTTTTATTTCTTATCTTATCGTAATTGTGTTAGCTCTCGTTTTGGCTATTCCAGCTGCCATTTTTGGTGGCATGGCTGCAATGCATTCCGTAGATGATGCTTCAAGTATGAGTTCATTACTTCTTACGGCTGTTAATGTTGTATCTACTTTTGGAGGTAGTTTAGTAAACTCATTGCTCTTTATTATTATCGGTTTTCATTATTTTAGTATCAACGAAAAAGAAAATGGTGATGGTTTGTTGGATAGAATCAATCAGATTGGTCAACACAATGAAAACAATGATGATATTACGATTTAATGCATCTACAACCATTAACATTACTGTAAGAGTTGTTTTCCAATTTCTGTTGGTTTTCTGTTGCTCCATCACCAACTTATTTGCTTCTCAAACCTTAAAAAGCGATACCTCAATTATTGAATTAAAAACAATAGACACAACAAAAATAGAAAATTTCAGAAGTGATAGCGATTTTATTTATGACCGAATTCCACCTCCACCCGAAACCCCATGGGAAAATTTTAAAAGATGGTTTTGGAAGCAAATAGCCAACCTATTTGATTCAAACGAATTTTCTAGTTTTTGGGATTATTTTAAATGGATATTGGTTGTTGTACTTGTTTTTTTAGCTGCTTTATGGATTTTTAAAAGTGAAATTAGAGGCGTTTTTATCAATAAAAATGCAGCTAATGTTCCTCATTTTATTGCAGCTGATGAAAACATTCATGAAATGAATTTTGATGTGCTTATCGAAAAAGCCATAAACGAAAAAAACTACAAAGAAGCAGTACGCTTATCATATTTAAAAGTGTTAAAGCGACTTACTGATACTGATTTAATTCGTTGGGAAATTGATAAAACAAACCTCGATTATGCGAATGAATTAGCAAATTCTGAATATGAATTACCATTTAACAAAGTTACAAAAGTGTTCGAATACCTTTGGTATGGAGATTTTGAGCTGAACTCAACTCAATTTAATGCTGAAATAAAAAAGTTTATTGAATTAAGTAATAAACTTAAAAATTGAATCGTTGAAAAAAAACACAAAATATTATATCGTATTAGGATTGCTTTTTGTAGTAGCTGTTCTTCTTCAATACAATACTCCAAAACCAATCAATTGGACAGAAAATTATTCCAACTCAAGTAAAATTCCTTTTGGAACTTATATTTTAAGTGATTTACTCTCTGATTTATTTCCAAATCAGGAAATTAAAGAAACTAAAATTCCCATTTATAACACCATTAACTACCAAACCAATACCAATTATATTATTATAAATAACTCTTTTGCTCCTGATGAATACGATACTGAAAAAATTTTTGATTATGTAAGCTCAGGAAATCAGTTATTTATTGCTGCCAGAATTTTTGAAGGTCCTTTTGCTGATTCATTAAAATTAGTTACCGATGGTGCTAATTATTTTTTCAATCTTGCTACTCATGAAGAAAAATATGTTGCTTATGTAAATTTTGAAAACCCTAAATTGAAGCAACCAAACGACTATATTTTAAGAAAAAATTTCTACAACTACTATTTTACAAGTTTTGATACTGCAAACGTACTTGTTTTAGGAAAATCCATCTCTCAAGAAAAAAAGATCGAAAACATCAATTTCATTAAAATAAACATGGGGAAAGGAAGTATTTTCATAAACACATTACCAAATGCATTTAGCAACTATTTTTTAACCGATACCTTAAATTATTCCTACCCTATTTATGCCCTAAGTAATTTGCCTAACCAACCAACATTTTGGGACGAATATTATAAAGCAGGAAAAAAAGATGCCTCCACTCCTCTTCGATTTATCTTGAATGAACCTGCCTTGAAATTTGCCTACTTTTTACTCATTTTTAGTTTGCTTTTTTACATAATTTTCAAAGCAAAACGAAAGCAACGTATTATCCCTGTAATTGAGCCTATCAGCAATTCTACTACCGATTTTATTGGTGTGGTTTCAAGTATGTATTACCAAGAAAAAAATCACCTGAACCTGGCTCATAAAAAAATAAATTACTTTTTAGAAATGGTTAGAAGTAATTATTTAATAGCAACCGAAAAACTTGATGAAACATTTATACAAAATTTAGCATTAAAATCGGGTGTTTCAATTGTAACAACAACAGTTTTAATCAAAAAGATTGATGCCATTAAACAATTAAACAGTAATTTTTCGGAAGCTGATTTAATACACTTAAACAAATTAATTAATACATTTAATCAACTAAAAACTAGATAATATGGAAGAACAAACGCCTCAACCTCATGAAGAAAATAGCATAAATCAATTTAATTCCAGAATTGATTTATCTGAGCTACAACATACAATTCATACTGTTAAACAAGAAATTAGTAAAACAATTGTTGGTCAGGAAGAAATGTTAGATTTATTGCTTATCTCACTTTTATCGGACGGACACGTATTGATTGAAGGAGTTCCGGGTGTTGCAAAAACACTTACAGCTAAATTACTGGCTCAAACTGTTTCGGTCAACTTTTCTAGGATTCAATTTACCCCAGATTTAATGCCTTCCGACATCATTGGTACTTCCATTTTTAACCAAAAAATTGCTGATTTTGAATTTAAAAAAGGGCCCTTGTTTTCCAATATTATTTTGATAGATGAAATTAACCGTTCGCCTGCAAAAACACAAGCAGCTTTGTTTGAAGTAATGGAAGAACACCAAATTACAAGCGATGGAACAACCTACATTATGCAAGAGCCTTTTTTAGTTTTGGCAACACAAAATCCGTTGGAACAAGAAGGAACCTACCGCTTGCCCGAAGCCCAGCTCGACCGATTTTTATTTAAGATTGAAGTAGGCTATCCCACCGAAGAACAAGAAGCAAAATTGTTGACCGATTTTCATTTTCGTAAAGATAAAATTGATGTTGCCGCAACCAATAAAATTCTCTCAGCAAAACAACTCCTTGCTTACAGAAAAAATGTGAACGAAGTGCATGTAGATCAAAGCATTATTGATTATATTGCTAAAATTGTAACCGGTACAAGAAATAATAATTCATTATATATTGGAGCCTCTCCACGAGCCTCTTTGGCTATTTTAAAAAGTTCTAAAGCAAATGCAGCTATCCATGGAAGAGATTTTATTACGCCCGATGATGTTAAATTTGTTGCTCCTCATGTGTTGAAACATCGAATTATTCTCACTCCTGAAAAAGAAATGGAAGGCATTTTGCCTCATGAAATCATTACAAAGTTAATAGAGACAATTGAAGTCCCTCGTTAGTAAATGTAACAATTTAATTTCTAATAACTAATGACTAATGAACCTCCTTAAATCACTTTATATAAATAATTTATTCTTCTATTTAATTATTGGAATTGTTGCTTTATCTGTTTTCGGATTTATTTTTTATATCCTATTTTTTATTGCTCAATTGCTATTTATTGGTTTGATTGTATTGCTAGTTATAGATATTTTTCTATTGTTTAAACATAAAAATGCTTTAGTAGCCCAACGAAACACCATGGACAAACTTTCTAATGGCGATGAAAATGAAATAACCATACTAGTAGAAAACAATTATCCCTTTCCTGTTCATTTAGAAATTATTGATGAACTCCCCTATCAGTTTCAAGTCAGGAACACTTCGTTTGAATTAACACTGAAAAGTGGAGCAAAAAAAATGATTACCTACCCACTTCGACCAACCGCTAGAGGCGAATATGAATTTGGTGCAATAAATTGCTTTGCTTCTTCAAAAATTGGACTTATTTCAAGAAAAATGCAATTTAGTGAACACGCAAAAGTGCCTGTTTATCCTTCATTTATTCAGATGCGACATTTTGAATTGTTGGCTTTCTCCAACCGATTAACACAAGCAGGAATTAAAAAAATTAGAAAAATTGGAAGAAATACTGAATTTGAAAAAATCAATGAATATGTTGCTGGTGATGATTTTAAAACCATAAATTGGAAAGCCACAGCAAGAAAAGATAAACTGATGGTGAACCAATATCAAGAAGAAAAATCACAAAATGTATATAGCATTATTGATATGGGAAGAGCTATGAAAATGCCTTTCAAAGGACTAACATTGATGGATTATGCAATTAATGCTTCATTGGTAATTTCTAATATCATCATAAAAAAATATGACAAAGCGGGCTTAATTACTTTCAACAATAAACTAAAAAGTGTGCTAAAAGCAGAACACAAATCTTCGCACATTCAAAAAATAATGGATTTGCTCTATAGCCAAAAAACAGGTTATGCTGAAAGTAATTTTGAGGAACTTTACACCACTATAAAATATAAACTTAACCAGCGAAGTTTGCTATTGCTTTATACCAACTTTGAAACCATTGATAGTTTGCAACGGCAAATGAAATACTTGAGAGGCATAGCAAAAAACCATTTGTTGGTAGTAATTTTTTTTGAAAACACAGAACTAACAACCCTTGCAACAAAAATAGCCAACACCACCGAAGAAATTTATTTTCAAACCATAGCTGAAAAATTTGCTTACGAGAAAAAAATAATTTTAAAACAGCTTCAAAACAATGGCATACAAGCTATTTATACTTCTCCAGAAGATCTTACAATAAACAGTATAAATAAATACTTAGAAATTAAAGCAAGACAACTGTTGTAAGGATTAAAAACAGTACTGATAAATTTGCAAAACATAAAAACCCATTGGGTTGATTTGTAAACTATTTTTTATATATTTGAATAAAAATAAAATGTTTCCATTAAAAAAATCAAAATAAGATATGAAAAATGTTTTTTATTTTTTATCGATACTTTCTTTTTTGACTTCATCTTTAAGTTTTTCACAAAATATTGATTGGGGATTTAAAATTGGCGGTTCTTATGAGGATAGGGCACTTGATATAGTTAAGGATTCTTTAGGAAATATTTATATAACAGGTGGGATTTCAAACTCAGTTAATTTCAACCCTAATAGTAATCCTTTTTGGATTAATGCTGTTGGACAAAATTCAAGTGATGTATATATTGCAAAATACAATAAAGATTTTGTGCTGTTATGGGGATTTTCAATAGGCAGTAATTCTTGGGAAACAGGTGCGAAATTAATAGTTGATGACTCCTTAAATGTTTATTTGATAGGTGAAGGTTTTGGAAATATTGACTTTGATCCAACAACTGGAAATTATTTTCATGATTGCTCTCCTTCTAATGCATTCATTGCAAAATACGATAAAAACGGTGTTTTCAAAGCTGTACATAGTATCCCATCAATTAGTATGTACCCACCAAATGCTAATATTTATCAAGATAATCAAAATAATATATTCACTTATTCTAATGATACTTTATCTAAATTTAATATTAATCTGCAATTAATATGGAAAAAAAGAATTTCTGGACAACCTGAACTTTTTGATAAAAAAGATTTTTATGCCATTCAGAATTTTAAAACCCCATTTTATTCTTCTAATTACGGTCAGCTAAATATAGCACTTGAAAAATATGATAACATTAATGGTAATATCATTTTCACAAAACAATACGCTCTTTCCACTGGATTTGTTAATGGTGGGATAATAAAAAAAACAAAAAATAGTAAACTAATCATTTCTGGAAAGTTTTGGGGAAATTTATCTTTATATGGAAATAATGACACTATTTCTTTATCAAATTCAGATATGGGTAATGGTCCTTGGGGTCAATATCCTATAGATAGGGAATTTATTGCAATGTATGACACGTTGCATAACATATATTGGGCTAAAGCTTTTGATAATCTAAGCCCTGAGCCTTATATTATTGAAACTGATATTAATGGCAATATTTACACTTTAGGGTTTTTAAATTTCAATGCTAATTTTGATCCTAACAACAATGTACAACTGACTAATAATGGATATGGAAACTATGTTGCTAAATACGACAGTAATTTTACATATTGTGCAGCTTCACAATTTTTGGGAGGTAGTTACAATGACTTCATTGGTGGTTTTAAATTACAGAATGATACAGCGGTAATGTGTGGTCATTTCTTTAATACTATAGACTTAGATTTAACATCTTCATCGTTTTTATTGTCCGAAAGTCCTCCTGAAAATATTTTTGTAGCTAAATATTCTAATTTTAATATTGTTACAAATCCTGCGTCAGTTTCAGAAAATATTACAAATTCACTAAATGTTAATATCTTTCCTAATCCTTCTAATGGTGTTTTTGGATTGAATATAAATTCGATTACTAAAAATATTAAAATAATGATTTATGATTTAAGAGGTAGAATTATACTTTCAAAAATTATAAATGAAAATTTTATAAAAATTGATTTATCTAATTATCCATCATCAATTTACATTCTTAATATTGAAACCGAAAATTCAATAATTTCAAAGAAGATTATTAAAAATTAACCCTTTTTCCAAGGTTAGCACTCAAACACCAAACAAAGAACTTTTTTGTTGCCAGACAAAAAAAAAAGAAATGAATGAAAAATATGAAATTGAACAAGGATATCAACTATTCATCTTTAAGATTGAAGACTACTCGAATGATGTAGTAATTGCAGCCAAACATGTCACGTTTAATACGAACACAGTATACTACTACGAAAGACCTAACCTTAAAGAAAAAGAAAGAATAGCCGACTTTGTGAATAAATAAAACACCCCATAATCAAATAGATGGCTCCACCAGATAAACTGGCAGAGCACACCAAATTTGTGCAATTTTAACAAAGTGTAACTCGTTCTGATAATAACAAACTTTTATCATGAGTTAAAAACTTACAGTAGAAAATGGCACAAAACTGGCTATTTTTCAGATACTTGACCTTTATGCAATTTCACCAAACTGAATACCAACAAAGAACATCACTGAAAAAATTGTACATTTGCGACAATGAAAAAATAAAATTAAAATAAGAATGACAGAAAAGAAAAAGGTTACAGCGAATGAAATTTATGATTTGTTGTTGAACGAATTTAAAATAAAAGAACAAATCGGAAGCGTTTAAATTATTCTTGGTGGAATTTCTGCAAAATACAACGGTAAAGACGCAATTGGCGACTTACTACAAGAATGGCTTGGCGAATGGTTAAAACAAAAGAACTTTTATTTTAGAACCAGAGCAAACACACAAGAATTTCCAGACTTTTTACTTGCCAAAGACGATAAAAGTGGCTTTTTAGAAATCAAAACATTCAATGCAAATGCTACACCAGCATTTGATATTGCAAATTTTGACTCTTATAATAAATCTTTGCTTATCAAGCCTGAAAGACTTGATGCAGATTATTTGATTTTTGGTTACAAAATGGTTGATTCTGTTTTGAGCATAGACAATTTATGGCTTATGAAAGTTTGGGAAATGGCAGGGACTTCGGGAGCAAATCCTGTAAATATGCAAACTAAAAATAGCCAACCATATAATTTAAGACCGATAAAATGGTATGCAAAAAACCCAAAGAATAAACCATTTGCGAACAAAATCACTTTTCTAAATGCCATTGCTGAAACACTTGAAAAGTATTCACACAGCACAGGAAGTTACAGTAAAAATTGGTTAAAAAATGTGAAGAAAAAATATTTTGAAAACACAGGAATTAAACTCTAACTCCTGCGTTTTCTGTTTCTAATATTTCGTACTCGTACACTTCCAACGCATCTAAAACTCTTTCGGCAACAGCTTTAATAACAGGAACAACAACAGTATTTCCCAACAAATCAAAAGCTAAACTTTCTTTAACAGGTATTTCGTAATTTTCTGGGTATCCGAAAATTCTTAATCCTTCTCTTATTGTTAGTTTTCTAATTCCTTTACCATCGGGAACAACTATTTTAACCATATCGGTTGCTACCAATGTTGGTGCAATTTCAAACGGATTTAAAATTTTATTAACTTCAAAACTTAATTTTCCAGTTACAATATTGTAGCCTTTTGGTTTTGTTTCATCATACACACGAGAAGTAATTGTACCATTTTCAGCAACTTCACTTATCAATTTTTTAGGGTGTTCAAACTTTATATAACCTTTTTCAACTAAATCATCCAAAAGTGCCTTTACGTCAACACTTTCAAACAAATTATTCGTTGGAAAAAATGACTGAATTTGACTTAAAGTCAAAGGCACTCCATCCATCCAATCAATACCAATTTCACTTGCCCATTGCTTTTTTCTACGTTCTTTAAAAAGCCTATTCAATAAGTTTATTTGGTCTTTTGTGCATTCGCCTTTTACGCCAATATCCCAGCTATGAATATTGTTTTCGCCACCACGTTTGTCTTTAATGGATTTTCCGTAAAGTTCTTTAATCGTGAAATGTGAAAGTAATTTTTTAGTGAAATCGGTATTCATCGTTGGTTTGCCACTTTCTAAAACATCTTTCAAAACTTTAAAAGTTGGTTCAAAATTTTCTAATGATACTTTTTCGTTTTTTGTACCGACAATAAAAACACGTTTTCTTGACTGAGGAACACCAAAATTTACACTATCTATAACTTTCCAGGAAACTTGATAATCTAACTCATTTTCAAGTTTATCTAAAATTGTTTTAAGTGTTCTTCCTATTTCATCATATTTATTTTCTAAATCGTGTTTTACCAAACCTTCAACATTTTCAAGAATAAATCCTTTTGGTTGGTGGTATTTAATAATTCGTTCTATTTCAAAAAACAAAGTTCCTCTTGTATCGGCAAAACCATTGCGTTTTCCACTAGCACTAAACGGCTGACAAGGAAATCCACCAAACAAAAAATCAAATGGTGGAATATCTTCATTTTTAACTTGAAAAATATCGCCAACAAAATTTTCGTGATGATGATTATGTTTTAGCGTTTCAATTGCATAAGGTTTGATTTCAGAAGTCAAAACACATTCTGTTTCAATTCCTCTTTCTTTACAGGCTTGCTCAAAACCAAGACGAATGCCACCAAGACCAGCGAATAAGTCAATAAATTTAATTTAGTTCTCATCTTTCACAGTTTTATATTCAACATTTGGCTCCGCAACCATCAAATTAGAACGATATTCTTCAACTTCTATTTTAGTGCAACCTATGACATATAAACATTGCATAAAAAAAGAAGCACTAAAAGTGCCACGACTAATTTTACTGTCAACACTTGACTTCGTTTCAGTAAAACCGTTTTCGTTTAACAAAGTAGTTAAATCTTCGGTGGACAAACCTCTTTTAACTAACTCTGATTTGAGTATTCGTTTGACTTTATTGTTCCATTCAGACATATCTTGACTTAAATTTATTTGCAAATATGAGAATAATAATTCAAATACGCAAAAATTAAAGCGAAAATGAAAAAATAATATTTTCTACAACAATGAAATTAGTATTTTTCAATTTATTGTTCGTATATTTGCGAACAATAAATTTATCAGCTTATGCCAAATACAAATAAATCAACTTATTTTACCACTGAACAAGAACAAACAGCACGGTTCGCAAAAGCATTAGGACATCCAGTTCGAATTGCGATATTGGAACTACTCAATTCTCAATCGTGCTGTTTCCATGGCGATATGGCTGAAGTGCTGCCCATTGCAAAATCAACCCTTTCGCAACACTTAAAAGAACTCAAAGATGCTGGACTCATTCAAGGAGATATTACACCTCCCTCAACAAAGTATTGCATTAATCGAGAAAGTTTCGCTCTTGCTAAATTATTAATAAACAAAGTATTAAAATAATTTTTTAAAAAAGTTGTTCGTAGATTTGCGAATTACGAATTAATGTTCGTATATTTGCGAACAGAATAAATAAAACAAAAAAAATATGACCGAAATTAAAGTATTAGGACCAGGTTGCCCAAAGTGCAAAAACACCTACAGTAATGTGCTTGAAGCACTCAAACAAACCAACATTGAAGCAAATGTGGAGAAAATAGAAGACATCGAAGAAATGATGAAGTACAATATTTTAACCACACCAGTATTGATGATTAATGGTGAAATTAAAGTTAAAGGAAGAATTGCTCAAGTAAGTGAAATTGTTGAACTATTGAAATAATTATGATTTACGATTTTATTAACTGTGAGCTTACAACCGTAAACAAAATAAAAATTTTAAACTCAAAACTAAATAAAAAATGGAAAATCAAACTTTAGTTAAAGAAATTTGCCCAACTACTACACAAAGTTGGATAAAAAAAGGTGCATTATTAGTAGATGTTCGTGAAAAAGATGAGGTAACAGAATTGGCTTTTGATGTGCTAAACATCATCAACATTCCATTAAGCGAATTTGAAAATCGTTATAATGAAATATCTAAAGATAAAGATGTTGTTATGGTTTGCAGAAGTGGTAACAGAAGTTTAAGAGCTGCTGGATTTCTTATCAACAACGGTTACAATGCCGAAAAAGTAGTGAATATGCAACATGGAATTATCCGTTGGGTTGAAAAAGGATTTCCAACAAAAGGAAATACTTCTATTGCCTCTGGAGGAGATTCTTGTTGTTCTTCTTCAGGCTGTTGTTAATGAATTACGAACTTCAATAAAATCTCTTAATTCGTGATTTATAATTCGTAATTAACTATGTTCAACTGGATACAATACCTTGCTGATTGGCTCATTTATTCTGTTTTTGGAATAGACGCAGCAACCCACTTGGGAACAGCCTTGAATTTTTTTGTGTACGACACACTAAAAATCCTATTGCTTTTATTCGTTATCGTTTTTTTTATGGGAATCGTAAATGCTTACTTCCCCATTGAAAAACTAAAAGATTATTTGAACCGAAAAAAACTTTATGGTTTAGAATATTTGTTTGCTTCCATTTTTGGAGCAATCACGCCATTTTGTTCATGTTCATCAGTTCCTTTATTTATTGGGTTTGTGCAAGGCGGAATACCATTGGGCGTAACCTTTGCCTTTTTGATTACTTCGCCTTTGGTAAATGAAGTTGCCATTGCCATGTTTATTGGTATGTTTGGGATGAAAGCAACGCTAATTTATGCCATTTCGGGTATTTTGTTGGGGACAATTGGCGGTTGGGTATTAGGCAAATTTATCCTTGACCCTTTGCTTTCGGATTGGGCAAAAAAAATCTTAGAAAACAAAATGCAACAAAGCGAATATGAAGATGAAAAATTAACTTTCACTCAACGCTTGCCTGATATAACGCGTAGTGCTTGGGAAATTGTAAGAGGAGTTTTACTCTATGTAATTATAGGTATTGCTATTGGTGCAGCTATGCATGGTTATGTTCCCGAGAACTTTTTTGGTCAGTATTTAGGTGGTGGTGAATGGTGGACAGTACCACTTGCTGTAATTCTTGCAGTACCCATGTATGCCAATGCAGCAGGAATTGTTCCTGTAATTCAAGTATTTGTTGCCAAAGGAGTTCCTCTTGGAACCGCCATTGCTTTTATGATGGGAACAGTTGGCTTATCCATTCCAGAAGCGACCTTATTAAAAAAAGTTATGAGCCTAAAACTGATTGCTATCTATTTCGGAGTGGTTACGTTTTTTATCATTCTCTCAGGATTTATTTTTAATTGGATTTTATAAACTTAATTATGAGCGTCAGATATCATTCTTCAATAGAAAATAACTAGTTAGTTATACATACTTTTGAGTGTGATTATTTCAAAAATGTAAAAAGTTAGCAAAAGTAATATTAGTGAAACTGAAAAATAAATTATGGAATTTATAGATTATTATAAAATTTTAGGAATATCCAAAACGGCAACTGAAAAGGATATTAAAACTGCTTATCGTAAGCTCGCCAGAAAATATCATCCCGACTTAAACCCTAACAATAAAGAAGCGGAAAAGAAATTTAAAGAAATTAACGAAGCGAATGAGGTGTTGAGTGATGCTGGAAAACGAAAGAAATACGATGAGTTTGGTAAGGATTGGAAACATGCGGATGAAATTAAAAAAAACCAACAGCAACAACAATCTTACGCTAATGAAAATCAACAACAAGGTTATGGAGAATTTTCAGGCGATTTTTCCGACTTTTTTGAATCGATGTATGGCAATAGTGGAGCGAGAAGCAGGCAAACAAAATTTAGAGGTCAGGATTTGAATGCTGAATTGCATTTGAATCTAAAAGATGTTTATAAATCACAACAACAAACACTAACGATTAATGGCAATAACATTCGTTTAACATTTCCTGCAGGTATTGAAAATGGTCAGACGATTAAAATAAGTGGACATGGGACTAAAGGGGTAAATGGTGGTCCTAATGGAGATTTGTACATTACTTTTTCAATAAAAAACGACACCAAATTTAAACGAGAAGGAAGTAATTTATATACAACTGCCGATTTAGACCTTTATACAGCCTTGCTGGGTGGTGAGGTTTTGATTGACACCTTTGATGGTAAAGTTAAATTGAAAGTAGCTCCAGAAACGCAATCAGGCACAAAAGTTAAATTGAAAGGCAAAGGTTTTCCGGTATATAAAAAAGAGAATCAATTTGGCGATTTATATGTTACGTATCAAATAAAATTGCCTACCAACCTATCAGATAAAGAAAAAGAGCTATTAACAGAATTACAAAAACTTAGAGATAATGGAAACAACTAATTTGATACTTATTGAAAAATGCTGCTCCAGTTTAGAAGTAGAATTTTCTTTTATTAATTCTTTAAATGAGTATGGACTCGTTGATATAATCGTTTTAGAGGACAAAAAATACATTTCAAATGAACAGTTAAAAGATGTTGAAAGAGCGATACATTTTCATCATGAGTTAAATATTAACATGGAAGGTATTGATGTTATTTACAATTTGCTTAAGCAGATTGATCATTTACAAGAAGAGTTAAGGATAACAAAAAACAAGTTGAATTTGTTTGATTTAGAATAAAGAAAAAATGAAAACAAAAACAGATACTTTACTCAAACTTTGGTTAGAAACCCGAACACGATTTTCCATTCAGTTAGAAAAGCTTACGGAAGAAGATTTACAAAAGAAATTAGGTAGCTCTCCCAATTCTTTTGTTTTTTTGATACGCCATATTGGGGAAGTAGAATTATTGTTTGCTAAAAATGTATTTGGCGATAGCTCAGTAAAAGTAACCGCCAAAACGGTAATTGAAAAACGAGATATTGGCGAATGGACAGATTTAAACGCATTGAAAAATTATGTTGGGGAATCTTTCGAAAAACTGAAGTCTATTGTTGAAAAACAAACAGATAAAGACTGGGAAAGCACCATCACTACTAAAGAATTTGGCACAAAAACCAAAGCTAAAGCTTTTGGACGAATTGTTTCGCATACAGCTTATCATTCAGGACAACTCTCAATTATTAATAAATATGAAACCAATTAAATTTTAAATATCATGAACACGAAGTCTCACGAATACAATAATCTAAAATCTAAAATCATGAGTAAAACACAAAACATTTTTTTATCAATTGCAACAGTAGTGATGTTGCTTTTTACCGCTTGTAATAGCGAAGCTCAAAACAAAAAACAAACAGTAACTACTGCTTCCGAAAATAAAATTGAAGTCATACAATTTCATTCAGAACACCGCTGTATGACTTGTAATAAAATTGAAGCATTAACAAAAGAAACGCTGAAAAGCTATCCAAACATTCCTTTTTCGTTAGTAAATGTAGATGATGCCAAAAACGAAAAAAAGGCTGAACAATTTGAAGCTACAGGTACGGCATTATTTCTTTATAATCCAAAAACAGGTAAGAAAAAAGACTTAACCGATTTTGCTTTTATGAATGCTGGAAATAAAGATAAGTTTATTGAGGGGTTGAAGAAAGAGATTAATCTATTTATTAAATAGAGTCTGTCTGTAAAGCCCAACTTCTTCATTATTCTTGTTTTAAAAACCAGTCATCCCGATCTATCGGGGCTCCTGATTTTCAAAACTTCGAAAGCCTCGAATTTGAACTCTACAGTTCAGCCTCTCGACTTCAAAGACACTAAATCGTAACTCGTAAATCAAAACTATGGAATGGTTAAATGAACTAGCACAAAATCGAGAAACACCTTTGTTGGCAGCTTTTGCCTTAGGTTTATTAACAGCTATTGCTCCTTGTCCGTTGGCAACCAATATAACAGCAACTGCTTACATTGCCAAAACTATTACTGATAAGAAAAAAGTACTTTTAAGCGGCTTGCTTTATACCTTGGGTAGAGTGTTTTCCTACACCTTAATCGGAGCTATCATTTATTTTGGAGCAAGTAAATTTCAAATTGCAAAGCTTTTTCAAGGAAATGGCGAAAAATACATCGGATTTGTTCTAATCATTATTGGGTTAATCATGCTGGATGTTATCAAGCTCAATTTTATCAAAGGTGGAAACTTAACCGACAAACTTTCGGATAAATTCAAAACCAAAGGTTTATTAGGTTCATTCCTTTTAGGAGCACTGTTCGCCTTAGCTTTTTGTCCTTACAGCGGAGCGTTATTTTTTGCTATGTTGATACCAATGACACTTTCAACCAGTGCAGGATTAGCATTACCAGTAGTTTTCTCATTTGGCACAGGTTTACCAGTAATTCTTTTTGCTTTTGTTATTGCATTTAGCATGGAGAAATTGGGTATGTATTTTAAAGTCATCACCAAAGTAGAAAAAGTAATGCGTTTTGTGGCTGGAGTGGTTTTCATATTAACAGGCTTGTATTACATCAACATCTATTTTAAATTGATTTTAAATTGATTTAAAAAATTTAATTAACTATTATTTATAACTTTAAATTAAATACCATGACAAAAAACATTAAAGAAACTGTGAAACAAACATACACAGCAGCAGTACAAAACGGTAGCGGTTGTGGATGTGGTCCATCTTGTTGTTCACCAGAACAATCAACATCATTTTTAGACGAAAACTACAAAAAGGTAGCAGGTTATCAAGAAATTGCCGACTATGGTTTGGGCTGTGGTTTGCCTACCGAAATTGCAGACATCAAAAAAGGAAACATCGTTTTAGACCTTGGTTCGGGTGCAGGAAATGACATTTTTATTGCCAGAAATCAAGTTGGAGAAGCTGGAAAAGTTATCGGTGTTGACTTTACAGAAGCAATGATAGAAAAAGCAAATGAAAACAAAAACAAATTAGGTTTCGAAAATGTAGCATTTATTTTGGGCGACATTGAAGAATTGCCTGTTGATTCAGAAACTGTTGATGTAGTGATTAGTAACTGTGTGATGAATTTAGTTCCAGATAAAAACAAAGCCTATCAAGAAGTTTTTCGAGTGTTAAAATCAGGTGGACATTTTAGTATTTCGGATGTGGTTCTGAACTCAGATTTACCAAAAGGAATTTTAAAGGCTGCCGAAATGTATGCAAATTGCGTATCGGGAGCATTAGAAAAAAAAGCGTATTTATCTGTAATTGAAAATGCAGGGTTTCAAGATTTAGAAATTAGAAAAGAACATGAAATTAACTTACCCGATAGTTTACTTTTACAATTTATAAGCAACCAAGAATTGGAAACATATAGAAAAAACAAAAGTGCAATCATCAGTATCACTATTAACGCTAAAAAACAATAAACTACGAATACATTAAAGTAAAAGTTTTTAGCTTTGTTTTCACTTTTGGTAAGTTGTCATTCAACCATCAATGGATTGGAGGAAATCAAACCAATAACAAATCCTTAGTCACCGACAAAAAAGAAAAATAATATGGAAATAAAATTGCAATCAACAATCACTTGTTAAAACTGCGGGCACCAAAAAGAAGAAACAATGCCCAAAAGCTAAAGACTCGTTGCATCCGTAGCACAAACAATGAATTGAAATCGAACGCCTTATAAATTAAAAGAACGGTGAGATAAATATGTGTTGAACAGAACTGGTTTTTTTATGGAGTTATTCCTTTAAAAACCATTTCGGCAGGTCCAATTAACCATATATCGGTAAATTTAGCCGCATCTCTTTTAAAGGCAACTTTTAACAAACCTCCTTGTGTTTGAATTTCTATTTTTGATGCCCCTAATTGTTGTTGGTCAGCAATGCTCAACGCTACTGCGGTTACTCCTGTTCCACACGAAAGCGTTTCATCCTCCACTCCTCTTTCATAAGTACGAAGGGTTGTTTTGCCATTTTTTTGTTCCACAAAATTAACATTAGTTCCTTCATTTTCAAACCTTTCGTTATAACGAATTGCTGCTCCTTGCTCTTTAACATTGAGCGTTTGCAAGTTATCTGTTTGAATAATATAATGCGGAGATCCTGTATCAATAAAGTAATAATCCGCTCCTTTTTCTATGTTTTCCACATCGTGCATTTTCAAACTCACTTCACCATTTTTGTTTATCCATGCTTCATGCTCTCCATCGGTTGATAAGAAATAAGCCTGACTTTCAATAATTCCTAAATACTTAGCAAAAGCAACAGCACATCTACTTCCGTTTCCACAAAAACTTTTAGAACCATCGGCATTAAAATAGATCATTTCAAAATCAAATTCACTGTGGTTTTCAATTAAAATTAAGCCATCTGCTCCTATGCCAAATTTCCTATTGCATAGTTGTTGCACCAACTGAATGTTTGTTTTATCAAACACATTACTCCGATTGTCTATCATCACAAAATCATTTCCTGTTCCTTGGTATTTATAGAAGTTCATAGTATTAGTTTAAAATTTGTTTAAGAGTTTATCTTAAAGCGAGTTCTTTAAATTGTAAATAGCTTCAGTTAATTTATTCCAATTATATTTTTCTTTTTCTTGCTTAACTCCTTCAATAAAATCATTTTCTCTATGGTTATTAAAAAAATCAACTAAAGCACTTGCAACAGCATTAGAATTAGGCTCAACAACATAACCTACCTTTTGGTGAGAAACCATTTCTTTTAAACCTCCAACATCAGTTACCAGCATTGGTTTATTGAAATGATAAGCAATTTGAGTAACCCCACTTTGTGTTGCATTTTTGTATGGTTGTGCCACAATGTCAACAGCACAAAAATAATTTGCTACTTGATTATCAGTAATAAATTCATTTATGAGAATAATATGTTCTTGAATATTTAATTTTTTCATTAAGTCGAGATAAGGTTGCTCGTCTTCATAAAATTCTCCTGCAATAATTAGTTTTATGTTCGTTTTATCAATTCTTTTATCGGCAAAAGCTTCAAGTAAAATATCCAACCCTTTGTATTTTCTAATAATTCCAAAAAACAAGATATATTTAAAATTAGAAGCTAAGTTAAGAGCCTGTTGGGCATTACTTTTTGATTTTTCATCGCCAAAATTATCATACAACGGATGTGGAGATATTTTTTTAGGTTTGAAAGGTGCAAAATTATTCAAATCGTCAAACACACGTTGCGATAACACTAAAAATGCGTCCATTTTAGAAGTAAAGAATTTTGTTAAACACCTGTCTCCTATTCTTTTTTCGTGAGGAATAATGTTATGAGCAAGAGCAATACATTTAGTTTTTTTATTTTTTCTTGAAATGGAAGCAATTGTTCCAAAACAAGGAGCCATAAAAGGCATCCAGTAATTAAAAATTACCATATCGGGTTGATGTTGTTTGAGTTGCTTCCCTACTTTTATCCACGAAAATGGATTTATTGAATTTATTTTTCTAGAAATGGTTAAATCATTAGAACTATCTGAATCTGAAAATTGTGTTTTACCTGGAAATAAAAAACTTGGATATTGAAGTGTAAACGTAATTATTTCAACTTCGTGTTTTTCTTCAATAAATTGTTGAGCTAATCGTTCCGTAAAAAGTGCAATTCCTCCTCGATACGGATAGGCTGGACCTATAATTACAATTTTCATTTATATTCTTTTAAATCTCCTTCACTATTTGATAATTATTTCTGTTGGGTGAATTTCTCGAAATTAATTCTCCTAAAAATCCAGATATAAAAAGTAAAGAACCTACTATCATTGCGGTAAGTGAAATATAAAAATAAGGATTATCTGTTACTAACGTAGCTTTTATTCCTTTGTTTAAATAGTATAATTTTGATATCCCTATATATAAGGCACTTAAAAATCCAATTAAAAACATCAATGTGCCTAATGAACCAAACAAGTGCATGGGGCGTTTTCCAAAACGAGCAATAAAAGTTATTGAAAGTAAATCTAAAAAACCATTAATGAATCGCTCTAATCCAAATTTAGTAACTCCATATTTTCGTTCTTGATGTTGTACTACCTTTTCAGTAATTTTTTCAAAACCAGCCCATTTAGCAATAACAGGAATGTAGCGATGCATTTCTCCATAAACTTCTATGTTTTTTATTACATCTTTTTTGTAGGCTTTTAAACCACAATTGAAATCATGCAAATTTTTAATCCCCGACATTTTACGTGTAGCAGCATTAAATAACTTGGTTGGAATGGTTTTAGTTATTGGGTCGTAGCGTTTTTTCTTCCATCCAGAAACTAAATCCCAACCTTCTTCAACTATCATTTTATACAACTCGGGCAATTCATCTGGACTATCTTGTAAATCGGCATCCATGGTAAAAACAACATTTCCTTTAGCTGCAGCAAAACCAACATTTAATCCTGCTGATTTACCATAATTTCTTCTAAATTTTATGGCTCTAATGTTTGGATTTGAAACTTTTAATTCTTCTATCACTTGCCAGGAGTTGTCTTTACTCCCATCGTCAATAAAAAGAATTTCATAGCTATAATTATTAACTTGCATCACATTAGCAATCCATTCAGCTAATTCGGGTAAAGATTCCTCTTCATTAAAAAGTGGGATTACTATAGATATGTCTAAAGTTTCATTCATGAGGGTTCAAAGATAATAAAAGAATAATTTTATTTCGGTTTTACCCCTTTAGATTTAAAAGTTATTTCTACTTTTGCAACGGGCAAGTCTTATACGACCAGCTCCTGCTGAACTTCCCCAGGCTGGGAACAGAGCAAGGATATGCGGTTGAGCGGTGCGATGTAAGTAGCTTGCCCACTTTTTTCTCTCTCCTTTTATTCTTTTGTACAAACATTTATCTTAGATATTTACTATTAACCTGAGTTCGGGTTAAGCAAAATACTGTCAGTTCGAGTGAAAATCTATTAGATTTTTATATCGAGAACAAAGTATTTTGCCCATTTCGATACATCCCGCAATAGTGCGGGACAATCAATGTGACAAAATACAGAAACTTTGTCGTTATCCCGAACTCAGGTTATTAAGAGTGTACTGCAACTATTCATTTTATCATTATCATGTAAAATCTCCAAGGTTTTGGAAACCTTATTATCATAGAGACCTCCAAGGTTTTGGAAACCTTGGAGGTCTAAACGAAACTAAGTAATAACATTTCTTATTGTTCTTTCGTATAAGACAACCCGTACGCTTAATTTTTATAAACAATTTAAAATAACTGTTATGAAAAAATTTGCAATGTTATTCTGTACTGCATTATCAGTATGTTGTGCCTATAGTCAAATTAATTTTACTGGGTACTTGACAGATGAAAAAAATGATAAATTAAAAGATGTAACCATCAATGTTTATGATCAAAATGAATTAATTTCAACAGAAATAGTTTCAAAGAAATTCTCTTATGATTTAAGTGTTAACACCTATTACACGTTAGAATTGGTTAAGGATGGTTTTTTTACAAAACGAATTGCTATTTCAACTTTTGGAGCTAAAAACTCAACAGAACCTTTTCTATTTGCGGTTGAAATGTTAATGAAGCAACAAGGAAAAGATAATTTAGACACTGATTTTCCATCAGCATTAATTGAATATCAAAAAAATAAACAGTGTTTTAGTTACAATGCTTCCTATGCTAAAAACATAAAGAAGGAGCAAGAGGAAGTGTTAGTTAACCAAAATAAATAATCAGCTCAATAACATTTTAATGGCATCTATCATTCCGCCTGTTGTATATTCAGAGGCAACAGCATCAATTCTTAAGTTGTTTTTTTGAGCTACTTTTGCTGTTTCAGGACCAATGTAGATAAGTGCTATATTGTTTGTTGGAATGTCAAGTTTTAAAAAAGCATTCACACAAGAGGCACTTGTAAAGGTGATAAAATCAAGAGGTTGACTAAGGAGCTGTTTTAATTCTTTTTTGGTATAAAAAATGGGCGTGTTTTGATATGTTTTTATCGAAAATACCTGTGCTGCTCGTTGTTTTAATTGATTAATTAAATTATCGTTAGCTAATTCAGATAAGGGTATAAAAATTTTTTCATTTGGCAGTATTGGAATTTCTTTTCCCAACACAGCAGCTTTAAACTCTTTAGGCATAAAATCTACATTTAATCCCAGTTTCTCTACTGTTTCTTTTGTTTTTTGCCCAACAACAGCAATTTTTGCTTTAAATAAGTCTTTTCTAATAACTTCAAAAAAAGTAGTTACTGCATTATAGCTTGTAAAAACAATCCAATCAAATTGATGTTGATTAAAAACTAGTCGTAGTTCTTTTTTATTAATAGCTTCCAACTGAATTAAAGGTAAAGAAATTACCTTGGCACCTAATGCTTTTAATTGATTTGAAAATAAGACTGACTGGGCTTTTGGTCTTGTAATTAATATGGTTTTACCGTTAAGAAACATTAGTTAAAAGTGCTTTTTTTTTGAGTTCAACTTCTTCTTTAAGAGCAAGAGCAAGTTGTCTTGCTAAAGTTCTTTTATCGTTAATACTTCCACTTATTGTTTTTCTTGCAAAAAATTCACCGTCTTTGGTAGCAAAAATTCCTTCTATGGAAATTTCTGTGGCTGTGGCTGTGGCATAAGCTGCCATAGGCAAGTTACAACCTCCTCCTAGAGCAATTAAAAAAGCTCTTTCGGCATCGGCAGCATCTTTTGTGGGTTGGTGTGATAATTTTTTCACTAAATCATAGATGTAACCATCTTTATCTATCATTTCTATGGCTAAAATTCCTTGTCCAACAGCAGGAAGCATAACATCAGTATCAAAAATTTCAGTTGCAACATCTATCATATTCATTTTCTGAAGACCTGTTGCTGCTAAAATAATTGCATCATAATTTCCTTTCTCCATTTGTGCAATTCTTCCATCTACATTTCCCTGAATGAATTTATACTCTAAATCAGGTCGTGTTTGTTGCAATTGAACACTTCTTCTTAAACTTCCTGTTCCAACTACTGACCCTGAAGGTAATTCCTTCAATGTTTTTCCCAATTTTGAAATAAGCACATCTCTAACATCTTTTCTTGGTGTAACAGTAATTACGCGCAAACCAAAAACATCTTCTGTGGGAACGTCTTTAAAACTATGTACAGCAACATCTATTTCTCCAGCCAACATGGCTCGTTGCAATGCAGAAGTAAAAGCCCCTACTACACTAATATCTCCCTCATCACCACTAGTTTTAATTATTTTTGTTTCAAATTCGTAAGTTGGTTCTAGTTTCATGAGTTGTTCAACAATCCAATTGGTTTGAGTAAGAGCTAATTTACTTCCTCGTGTACCTACAACTATTTTTCGTTTTGGAACAAAAATATCCACACTATTAACCGCCAAGATATTTTTAGCTGTGTTAATAGGATTATCAGTTTGATGAAGATTTTGAGCTATTTCCTTAATTGCTTCAATTGATGGTTTTGATATTTTTCTAAGTAATCGATGAGTAAATCTTTTTAATACTATTTCTGTATGCTTGTCAATGTTGCCTAATTTCGGAAATAGCCATTTTAATTCTTCATTTCTTATGTCATCCAAATTATTCCAATAAGCTTCAATTACAGGTGCTACTTTTCTATTTTTTAGCCAAACAGAAAACCAATCTACTTCCTGATTAACAATGGTTCTTGCCATTGGAATTTCATCATATCTTTTCAGTAAACCTTTGTATGTTATTTTTTTAATATCATCTAAATCAAATAATTTAATGTTATCATGTTCTTTTAGATTAGGATTAAAGTTTCGAGGGACACCAAAATCTAAAAATAATTTACAACCTCCAGATTGGAGTGCAAAATTTGCCCTCGGGCATTTACTTTCTGCCATGGTTTCTTCATGGAGTAAGTTTATTTCTCCTTGCGTTCCTCCAATAATGATATTAGCTTCAGAAAGTGCTGCATGTATTTGATCCATTTGAACAGCTTCTCCATTCCACTCTACTGCCATCTCTTGAGCTCTTTCAAAATCGTGGCTGGCAACATATAATTTTTTGATTTTAGTTCTATCCAATACAGTGTTTACTAAATTCGCCATATTGCCTGTTCCTATAACTAAAAAAACAGATTCTTCAAACTTATAACCTTCTTGTTCTATCAGTTCAAATCCAACAGTTGCTAGCGATGCTGAAAATTTTCCAATATTAGTTTCTTGTCTTACTTTTTTCCCTGTATGAATTGCATGTCGAATAAGCTCATCCAATACGGCTCCTATTGTATTTTCTTCTCTTGCTAAAGCTAAAGCTTCTCTAATTTGACCTGTAATTTGGTGTTCTCCAACCGCTTGCGATTCTAATCCTGCTGCTGTTGAAAATAAGTTTCGGATAGCAATTTCACTGTCTGGTAATATAGATAAAAATTGACGATAATTGCCAAACCTATTAAAATATGATAAAATAGCGTCATTATTTTCGCCATAAGCATAAATAGATAATCTATTGCATGTTGAAATTATAAAAATCTCTTTATAATTTTTTTTAAGAAATTTTAAGGCTTCTCTGGTTTGTTCTTTATTAAGTGCTAATCGCTCTCTGATTGCAATAGAAGCAAACCTATGACTTAATTCAACTCCGATTATTTTATTCATTCTTCCGTTTGTTCTATACCGAAACCAAATAGAATTTCGGAAAATGGATACATTTTGGTTTCGAGTATATTTAATTCTATTCTAAATAAGAATGCAAATTTATTAAAAAATTTACGGGTAATACATGAATAAAGTCAATTCAATTGAAATTAATATAAAATGGTGTATTTAAAAGTGTCTGTCTATAAAATCAAACAAGAGGTCATAACCCCTTGTCAATACTATAAAGTTTGATTTACAGAATACGCTAGTTAAATTTTTCTCATTCTCAAACTTAAAGGTGTAACTTCTAGATATTCATCTGCCTGAATAAATTCCATAGCTTCTTCTAACGAAAATTTAATTTTTGGAGCAATTTTAACCGCTTCATCTGTTCCAGATTTACGCATGTTAGTAAGTTGTTTTCCTTTTGTTAAATTAATTTCTAAATCATTATCTCTTGTGTGTTCTCCAACTACTTGTCCTTTATAAATAACATCGCCTGGCTCAATAAAAAATCGACCTCTATCTTGTAATCTATTTATTGCAAAAGCTGTTGAAGGCCCTGCGTCCATTGAAATTAAAGACCCTTTATTTCTTTCAGGAATTTCTCCTTTGAAAGGACCAAATTCTCTGAATCGATGTGTCATAACTGCATTTCCTGCTGTAGCTGTTAACATATTATTTCTTAATCCTATCAAACCACGAGATGGAATATCAAATTCTAAATGTTGCAAATCTCCTTTTGGTTCCATTACCAACATATCTCCTTTTCTTTGAGATACTAAATCAATGGCTTTACTAGAATATTCTGCAGGAACATCAATAACCAATGTTTCGTAAGGCTCGTGTTTTTGACCATTAACTTCTTTAAAAAGTACTTGAGGTTTACCAACTTGCAACTCATAACCTTCTCTTCGCATGGTTTCTATTAAAACAGATAGATGCAAAACACCTCTTCCGAAAACAATAAATTTATCTTCCGAACCAGTTTCTTCAACACGCATTGCTAAGTTTTTTTCGAGTTCTAAATATAAACGGTCTCTTAAATGCCTAGATGTAACGAATTTTCCTTCTTTTCCAAAAAATGGAGAATTGTTAATGGTAAACAACATACTCATTGTTGGCTCATCAATAGAAATTCGAGTTAATTCTTCTGGATTGTTTAAATCTGTGATGGTGTCTCCAATTTCAAAATCTTCAATACCAACAATGGCACAAATATCTCCACTTCTTGCTTTAGTTACTTTCACCTTTCCCATTCCTTCAAAAACAAACAATTCTTTAATCCTAATTTTCTTTTTAACGCCTCCTTGCTTACAAATGGTGTAATCTTTATTTTCTTCTAAATCTCCTCTAAAAATTCTTCCTATAGCAATTCTTCCAACAAATTTGGAATAATCTAAAGATGTAATTTGCATTTGCGGTGTTCCTTCAATATAAGGAGCTTCTGGGATATTTTCTATAATAGCATCTAATAATGGAATAATATTTTCTGTTGGTTTGTTATGATCTGTACTCATCCACCCATTTTTAGCTGAACCAAAAATAGTTGGAAAATCTAACTGATCTTCTGTTGCGTCTAAACTAAACATTAAGTCAAAAATAGACTCTTGAACTAGGTCTGGCGTACAATTTTCTTTATCAACCTTATTCACTACAACTATTGGTTTCAATCCTAATTCTAAAGCTTTACCTAACACAAATCGAGTTTGTGGCATAGCACCCTCAAAAGCATCAACCAAAAGCAACACACCGTCAGCCATTTTTAACACACGCTCCACTTCTCCACCAAAATCAGCGTGACCAGGTGTGTCAATAACATTTATTTTCACGCCATTGTAGTTTACACTCACGTTTTTAGCCAAAATAGTTATCCCTCTTTCTCTTTCCAAATCATTGCTGTCTAACAATAATTCGGTTCGTTCCACCCGGTCTTCAAACACCTTACATTGGTCTATAATTTTATCAACTAAAGTGGTTTTTCCATGGTCAACGTGGGCTATAATAGCTATATTTCTTATCGATTGCATATTTTTTTTTTAAGGCTGCAAAAGTAGAATTGTTTTTTTGATTATAGGATTTTATTTAGCTTATTATTTGAAACTATAGGAGCTGCAATGATTTATCAAGCTTTCATTAACAAAGGAGCTTCCTATTTTAGCTTCTATTCTTGTTTTCTTAATGCAAGTATTTAAGTTTATGAATAAGCATTTCTGCTGTGAATTATCTTTAATTTTACCGACTTAATTTACATATAAATGAACAAAAATCTACGGATCGTTTTTATGGGTACGCCCGATTTTGCTGTTGAATCACTAAAAATTTTGGTTAAAAGCAACTACAACATTGTTGGCGTTATTACTGCTCCCGACAAACCAGCGGGAAGAGGTCAGCAAATAAACAAATCGGCAGTTAAGGTTTATGCCGAAAAACAGGCAATTCCTCTACTCCAACCCAGTAATTTAAAAGATGAGCATTTTTTAAGCCAACTAAAAAAACTGAATGCCAACTTGCAAATTGTAGTTGCTTTTAGAATGTTGCCTGAAGCAGTATGGAATATGCCAGTTTTAGGCACATTTAATCTGCACGCTTCACTCCTCCCACAATATAGAGGTGCGGCTCCTATTAATTGGGCGATAATAAATGGCGAAAAAGAAACAGGAGTTACAACCTTTTTTCTGCAACACGAAATTGATACAGGAAACATTATTTTACAAGAAAAAGTGAGCATTAGTGAAAACGAAACAGCAGGAGAATTACACGATAAATTAATGCTGTTGGGAGCTAAATTAGTGCTAAAAACGGTTCAACAAATTGAGCATAATTCAATAAATCCACAACCTCAAAACACCAATCAATCGTTGAAATTAGCTTATAAAATTTTCAAACCCTTTTGCAAAATTGATTGGAACAAACCCATCAATGAAATTCATAATCACATTAGAGGTTTGAGTCCTTACCCAACTGCTTTTACTTTTTTAAAACATAAACAATCAAGTAAGGTAATTAGCTGCAAAGTATTCAAATCTAACTTAATAAATGAAAAACATAAGTTGAAAACAGGAACTATTGTTGCAACAAAAAATGAACTTAAAATAGCTGTTGATGAAGGCTTTATTTCTATTTTAGAATTACAACCCGAAGGTAAAAAAAGAATGAACGTAACCGATTTTTTAAATGGAACTTCCATCAATGACATCGAATTACAGTTAAATTAATCACAAAAATAAACTCATCCACTCGTTGCTCTCATTCGTTAAATATTATAGGCATTTAGAAAAGCATATTGTACAATTTATAGCTGCTGAATTTTTTCTACAACTTATCAATAGTGCTTTTATGGCAATTATGCTTATTTATATGGAAAAAGTAGGCTTTAAAGACCATGAAAGTGCATCCTTTGTTTCTTTTCGGTTTTTAGGCGTGTTGTTGTTTGCTTTTCCGTTAGGTTTATTCATAAAAGGACGAAAACTAAAACCTATATTTTATTTTTCATCTATTGCCACTCCTACACTAGCTTTGATTATTATTTATGCCATTTCTATTCAGCAAAGAGAGTTGCTTTATGTGAGTTTGTTTTTATGGGGAACAAGTTTTATAGGAATTCAAATTTCTGCAATTCCTTATATTTTGAGAAATGCAAAAAAACAGACGCATACCGAAGCCATCACATTAAGCTATTCAACTTGGAGTTTGGCTAATATTTTTAGCGGTGTAATTATTTATAGTTTAAAAAATATGAATCCTGAATTGTTTGATGAAAAACTGATTTTGCAAATTATTTGCTCTATCGGATTTATTGGTACTTTCTTCATTTTTAGTATTAAACATACCGAACACCTTCCTGCTTTAACTAAAAAAAGAACTAATTTAAAGGAATTTGATTGGATAATCATTTTTAAAGCGTTAATTCCGACCATGATAATTGCTGTGGGTGCTGGATTAACGATTCCTTTTGTTGGTTTATTCTTTTATAAAATACACGGCTTAGATTCCGATCAATTTGCAATTATAAGTGCTTTTGCAACGCTCATAGTTTTTAGTATGGTACTTTATGTACCTATAATTAAAAATAAATTAGGTTATAAATTAGCTGTTCCTTTAACGCAAACCATTGCTATAGTTGCTCTTATTGTATTGGCTTTTACTGAAATTATGCCTTTTAAATGGGCTGTTTATATTGCCGTTGTTGCTTATATTATTCGTCAACCATTAATGAATATGGCTGGACCTATGACTTCAGATATTGTAATGAAATATGTGGGAGAACGCAATCAAGAAATGATGAGTGCATTAACATCGGCAGTTTGGTCGGGAAGTTGGTTTATTAGTTCTGTTATTTTTCAGATATTACGACAACTAGGACTACAATATGTTTATGTTTTCTTAATTACCGCAGCTCTTTATTTTCTTGGTGTGTTGATGTATTATTTACTTATTTTAGATTACGAGAAAAAAATAAAAAAAGGAATAATTGGAAAATAACCTAATTATTATTACTTTAGCGTTGTTAATAACAACCTGATTACGAAAAGAATACTAACATATTGTTTTTTACTATTTTTCATTTTTTTTGTTGCATGCAATAAGAAGGCAAATAAAATTGAACCAGAGCCTATTTTTCTTCCCACTACTACACCTTCTGTTTTCTCGAAAGTATTCACAACCTCTAATAGCAGTTTGCCTAATAATTTCATAAATGATATTGAAATTGTTGGGTCAATAAAAAAAATAGCAACAAACAACGGACTTGCTCTTTTTGATGGAACAAATTGGACTATTTTAAACACTTCTAATTCAAGTTTACCCAGCAATATTGTTCACTTTGTGAAAACAAATGGATTGACAACATGGATTGCAACAGACAATGGTTTAGTTAGCTATGATGGTGTTTCAATGATTATTTATAAAAGTCAGAACTCACCTTTACCCAGCAATCGTATTAGGAGTATAGAGTTTGACAATGCAGGCAAAATTTGGATAGGTACTTTCAGTGGTGGCGGTTTAGTTGGTTTTGATGGTGTAAACTGGGAAGTTTTTACTCCTGCTAATTCTGATTTACCAAATAATTCGGTTTCAGTAATTAAAAAAGATATTAATGGGAAATTATGGTTGGGAACTGCTTCTGGTTTTTCTGTTTTTGATGGAGTTACTTTTATAAATTTTAATCCTACAAACTCTTCACTTCCAAGCCCTAGTGTTTTTTCAATCACACACGATGCTAACAATGTTACTTGGATAGGTACAAATGGAGGTTTAACTCGTTTTGATGGTGTGAATTGGCAAAACTTTACCATGCAAAATTCAGGACTCCCTTTAAATCTTGTTCGCAGTATCACTTTAAAAACCACCAATGAAATCTACATTGGAATGGCTGGGCAAGGATTAGCTCTTTTCAATTATTCCAATAACAATTGGACGCATTTAAACAGCAATAATTCTAACCTTCCTAATAATTTTATCACTGATGTTTCAATTGCAATAGATAATGTTGTTTGGATTGCAACTGAGAATGGTATTGCACTAAAAGAATAGAATCTGAATTTTAGAATAATAATCGACTCCGTTTAAAATTAAAAGGTCTGTTTAATCGATTGGTTAAGTTTGTCTAGTATTTTTTTAGTTGTTTCGCAAGTATATGTTTTTGACCGATACATTTCAACCCATTTTATTCCTGCTATTGAATTTGTTAAAAAAAGTTCATCTGCTTGAAGCAACATGCTTCCTGTTATCATTCCTTCTATAACATTAATGTTCATTTCATTAGCAATTTCTATAATTTGACCTCTTGTAATCCCTTCAGTACATCCCTCTTCAATGGCAGGTGTATAAAGTGTGTTGTTCTTGTATAAAAACACATTGGAACTTATTGCCTCTACAATTCTATTGTGCTGATTAACCATTAAACAATCATCTAATTGATGTTCTGTTTTATAAATACCAGTAATGATGTTTGGTATTTTGTTGGTAGTTTTTATTTGAGATAAGGGTGTGTTAAATAATATTATTCCATTATAGATATCTATTTTCAATCCTTTTGTATTAAGTTCAAACAGATTATTAGAAATTGAAGTGGCCTCAATAACAAAGGATTTTGTATCATTTTTAGGTGTATATAACCCCTCTCCTACTCTAAAAACAGTAATTCTAACCCTTCCTCCTTTTTTGATATTATTTTTATCAATAAGATGAATAATTTGTTCTTTTAGTTTTTCAAATGTCATTGGAATGCTTTTCATTCTCAAAATGTCCATTCCTTTTTTTAATCTTTCGAAATGATTATCAAGAAAAACAGGTTTTCCATTTATTACTCTAATTGTTTCAAAAACAGCATCTCCATATTTGAATGCTCTATTGTTTATGGAGAAAATTTTTTCATCTTCTTCATAAAGAAAACCATCTAAATTAATATATCTTTTTGAACTCAAATTAAGTTGTTTTTTAATTGCATAAGGTTGGAATTAGACTCGATTTTTATTCCTTTCATTCCTACATTTTTTGCAGCTTCAACATCCCTTTCACTATCTCCAATAAAAAAAGAAAGCGATTTATCAATAGAAAATCGTGCAATGGACTTTTCTAATAGCTGTGATTTTGGTTTTCTGCAAATGCAATTTTCATTTTCGGAGTGGTGAGGACAATAATAAATTGATAAAATATCTATTCCAACTTGTTTAAATTTAGTTAACATAAATTCGTGTACGATATTTACGTCCTTATGGTTATAAATTTTTTTGGAAATTCCGCCTTGGTTTGTAATTACAACAAATTCATACCCTTTATTTTGGGCTATTTTTAAAAAATCAAAAACACCTTCATTTATTTCAAAATCAGTTATTTTAAAGGTATATTCTCCTCTTTCTTTATTAATAACTCCATCTCTGTCTAAAAAAATTACTTTACGCATGAGTTTAGTTTATGAGGTTAAAAATTTAGTGCATTCATTAATTGAGCAACAAAATTCATAAAAGCTCCAGGAACAAAAATAAGCGTAAATAAAAACCCAAAAACTGCCCCCCAAGTGTGGGCATCATGAGCCACATTATCGTTGCTTCTTTTATCCATATAAATTTCATAGGCTAAATAAAGAACTCCAAACAACAAAGGATTAATAGTAAAAGGAAGAAAGATAATACCTATTCCACCTGTAAAA
>Ga0210006_1000427_pt1 | contig 32993 bp, 40 predicted proteins | sample CryGey02umfilter_2_FD_185452 | JGI IMG/M metagenome (GOLD analysis project Ga0210006, IMG submission 185452) | Groundwater microbial communities from aquifer in Utah, USA - Crystal Geyser 4/10/14 0.2 um filter (SPAdes) (version 3) | ecosystem: Environmental > Aquatic > Deep subsurface >... | reverse complement strand
CACTGCCCAACGTCGCAGACTTTTTGCGCCTAAATTTCAGGAATTCATTAACACAGCATATCAAATTAACTGAGAGGACAGATGGTTGGCGTTGCTGACCTCATAATGGGCGAGTTCTGACGGAACCATAAAAAGCATTATTACGGGTTGGAGTAAATGATTATTCTTAAAACAGATCGTCTTATTTTGCGTACTTTTGAAGAACGAGACATTAATGCTATGTCACTTATTAATCAAGACCCAGTTGTCTGCGAATTTTTACCTGCAATTGGCAATCGAGAATCCACCGAAAAATTAATACGACTTTTTATACAGCATCAGCAGGATCATGGATTTTCCCCATACGCTGTAGAATTAAAATCGACAAGTGAGATGATTGGCTGGTGCGGATTAATGATCCCATCGTTTAATGCACATTTTACCCCTGCCGTTGAAATAGGTTGGCGCCTTGCCTATGAACAATGGAATCAAGGTTACGCAACTGAAGCTGCAAAAGCTGTTTTGCAATATGCTTTTGAACGGTTGAAATTAGAGGAAGTAGTTTCTTTCACAGCAGTTGATAATATGCGTTCCCGTCGAGTAATGGAAAAAATTGGATTACATCACAATCCAGAAGATGATTTTGATCACCCAAAGATAGAAAAAACACATTCATTGTGCCGTCATGTTTTATACCGAATTTCTAAAAATAATTATGATCTTCAAAATGAAAAATAAATTAATTGTCATCACAGGTTGTTCTGGCGGTGGTAAATCCACATTGATCGATACACTGAATAAAATGGGTTATACCACCATGCCCGAAGCTGGCAGAATTATTGTTAAAGAACAAATGACAACGGGTGGTGATAAATTACCATGGATTGATCCAATCGGTTTTTGTCATTTGCTCATCGAAAAATCAGTTGAATTATACAAGGACGCTGCACAAATCGAATATGCGAAAGATAACGTGATTTTTTTCGATCGTTCATTTTTGGATGCTGTCAGTTATTATCAAGCTCATGCTGAAAAAGACGTCGATTCTTATAATGAACTCATTGATCAATTCAAATTTAGCAATCCAGTATTCATGACACCAGCATGGAAAGAAATATTTTCTGAAGACGTTGAAAGAAAGCACGATTATGAAATCGCGGTTTCAGAATATAATCGCTTAAAGCAATTTTATCCAAGTAAAGGGTATACTGTTATAGATATTCCAAAGGAATCCATACAAAAACGTCTAAAATTTATACTTTCCTTAATCTAACGCAAATTAGCCATCGCATTGATTGTAATTTTTGTCGCTTGTGCAATTACTTTATCTGATGTGTGTGCATTTTTTTCGTTTTGTCTGACATACACTGCAAGCACGATGGGTGATGCATGTGGGCGCCAAACAACACCAATATCACCAATGGATCCATAACCACCGGTCCCTGTTTTATCAGCAACAATAAAATGAGCTGGTACACCGGAACGAATGCGATGATTGCCTGTTTTGCAATGCTTCAACCACTCTTGTAGCAGTTGACGTTGAGACTTTCTTAACGCATTGCCCAATACAAGTTTTTGTACGGATTCAGCCATCGCGGATGGAGCTGTGGTATCACGCTTGTCGTATGGAATAGCAGAATTTAATTCTGGCTCCCAACGTGTCAATAAGAACTGATTGTCTCCGATTGAGCGCGCAAATTGTGTGACTTTGTTGGGACCACCCAATATTTTCATCAATTGATTCACTGCCGCATTATCACTATATTTAAGTGCTGCAGCACACAGATCAGAAACAGTCATGCCACTTTGAATATGTTTACTAGTGATAGGCGCATAACCTGATTTTTTGACTTCCTTTATTGTGAAAAATATTTTCTGTTTTAAAAGCGTGGGATCACCCTCACTTTTTTTTAAAATCGCTGATACTGTCATTAATTTTGAAGTGCTATCCATCGGAAAACGCTGGTTAGCATGATAATTAATTTGCGTATTATTGTATGTCTCAATCGCGGATAGCCCAATTTCAACATGATCTTTAATTTCTAATTGATGAAGTTTTTGTGAAACGCTATTCATGATAGCATTAATTTTATCTTCTCCTGCAAATGTATTCGAAAATAAAAATAAAACTGTCAGTAAAAATAATTTATTAAGAAATTTCATACTCGTTTCGCTAACCATTTTTTTTTAATTCAACAAATTTTACTGCGGATTCTCACCAAACAGATTTTTTATTAAAGAATATGAGTGTTTTGCAATCAATAGCATCTTGCCCGGATCACCACCATCTTCAGCAAACCACTGTGCTGAAATCACTGTTCTTAAAAAAATCCAATACAATAATCGTGTCTGCTCAATATGAAGCTCATCAGATAATAATTTTGTTCGTGAAAAAATTAATTCAGAAAGATCGTCATTATTTTTTAATTCGTCATTTGATAACAAATCAAATGCCGCAGCTTCAAAAGCAACTTCACCAATAATTCCTTTCGGGTCAATCACAATCCATTGGTTTTGGTGGTGAATGATATTTTCGCAATGCAAATCTCCATGGCAAACACGTTCATTTTGAGCAGTGCTCAATAAAAATGACCGTAACTGATTTGCTAACTCTATATATTCTTTATTAATACGCTCATCACTTATTCGATCAATGGCTTTGCACCAATAGCTGACATGTGTGAACCCTGAAGGTATTTCTAAACGGTGCAATAATGTGTTAACAGTATCAGTGTAAATACGAATAGTGTTTTCAATATCCTTATGCTTCGATATCAATAAATCACCTGGTGTTGCTTGCTCTTGCAATAGCGCTGAATTATCAGCGTCATAATCTAGTAGTCGAATAGCGCCTTGGCCATCAAAATAATGTAATGCCCGATATTCGTCTTGACTGACTTTTTCATCGCAACCGATTTTAAGCACAACGGGTTTTTGATTTTTCTGTTTAGCAAATGCCACATAATGCCAACTCATATTGCTCACTGGAGTAATATCAGTTAATGACCATTTAACGACTAAATAATTTATGATATTGGGCAAGTCAGCTAACCATTGAAAACCTTTTTCTTTGTGTAATTGAGTAATGTTTTTTTTAATATGTTCATGAAAAATTATTCCGACAAAAACACTTCGAATCGTATCTATAAAAAATGCGTCACAATAGCGATCAAATTCTTAATTTTATTACAAATAAATTTATTTGTTTTCTGAAGACGGCACTTCTGGCATCAAAATCCACAAGACAATGTATATGATAATACCTAAGCCACCAAAAAATGCGGAAACAAGAAAAATCGCGCGCAAAAAAATCGGATCAATATCAAAAAATTCTCCAAGCCCACCGCATACGCCGGCAATTTTACAATTATTTTTCGATCTCAAAAGTTGCTTTGCCATAATATCACCCCACTTATTATTTTTTCATTTTAATGTGCGTAATAATTTTATTAGATAAATCGCATCATGATGATCTGAAAAACAAGCGTTTGTTTTTCTGGTGAGCGCTTAACTTATCCTGCACTTACCAACACCGGAATTATGATTAGTCATCAATTCACCTTAGATGCTTTTGCTAAAACTTTTTTAACAAACTCTGCTTTTTCATCGGTATATTTTTCTCGATCCAGTTTATGCTCAAGCGCCAATGCAATTTTTAATTTTTCATACTCTTTTACGGTTTCTGGATGCTTAAGCAAATAATCTCTAAAAATAATTTTATTACACCAATGATCTGAATTTATTTCAAACATATGCACGTGATGGGTACGTTGTTCACCATAAGGCGGCATACCTTTTGCAAAAAATAGTCTTGTTTTATCAGGATTATCAGCCAATATTCATATGCTAATTTTTGCAGTAATGGCACTGCTATTATTTTTGCACCATCTAAAGAATTGACAGCGATTTGAATATCAATAATGGGCTTTGCCGATAAACCTGGAATTGCAGTGCTACCCACATGCTGAATATCGACAATAATATCATGCGGAAATAAGGATTTTATTTTTTCAATCTCGTTTTTTGCTAATGCGATCCATTCAGGATTCCATGAAACAATATCAATATGATCTTTTTCTGTCACTTCTTGGGTATCTTGAATATATTCCTCATAAGTAATCACCCAATGCTCATGCCCACACCACTGATCATTTATTTTTAAATATCGCGGTGAAAATCCCTCATAACGAAATTTATTTTTCTTCATTAAATTGATTGATCGCTTATTTTCTGGCTGAATATTAGCTTCAATACGATGCAACTTTAATTCTTCAAAAGCATATTTTAAAACCAATTTTAATCCAGCAATCATGACGCCCTGATTTTCAAAACCAGAAACGGCATAAAATCCTAAAAACGCATTTTGAAAACATCCGCGTACAATTTCGTTGATATTAAAAACGCCTGCGATTTGGTTATCTTTTAAAACCAAAAGTGATCTTTGATTATCTTGCTGTGAACGTTTGATATACGCTTGGAATTCTTCGGATGTTTGTGGCGCTTTAACCCAGAGACGATGCAATTGAACGCTACGCTGCATTGCGTTTAAAAAATTTTTTTCATCTTGCAGTGAAGGTTTGCGAATAGTAATCATATCATCTCTTGGATTTGCATCATTTACTTTTAAATGCATCAACAATTTGTTGCGCATGCGCTTCGATATCACCATTGTCACTACTAAGTGAAAAGCTGGCTGATTGCTCATACAGCGCATCACGCTCTTCGCGCAACTGATTTAAAAATGATTTGTAATTTGCGCATGGCAATAAGGGACGATTGTGACCAATGCGTTCCAATTGAACCGAAAGACTCACTTTCAAATAAACGGTGAATTCTTTTAATAGAAGCGCTCGACTTCTTTCAGAACACACAATACTGTCATCAGTCGTAACCACTATATTTTCTTGGTGTGTTTGATGCTCTAAAATTTCGGATAAGCAATGTTGAAATTTAGCATCACCCTCTTTTCCCAGGATTTCAGCGGCATTTTTTCCAATGGATGGTGCTAAACTAAAATCAGCATTAACGTATTTCCAATCCAGTTTTTTAGCAACTGCTTCTGCCAGCACACCTTTGCCAGCGCCTGAATGACCGATTATAAAAATTCGTTTGTGTTTGCTGGACATGTACATATCTCCGAGGGTTTGAGTAGAAGGTAAAGGTATATTATACCCGTCGGCAGCACGGAGAGTTATCGTAAATTTACTATTATTCACCCTGCAAATGATTTCTGATTTGATTGATCGGGGTTTGAAGCGACATTGCTATTAACAAATTTCAAAAAATCAGATTTTCTACTTTTTCTGTGCATTCATTTAATGCCATCTGTAACGTAATTTACTTTTAAATTAATTCAATTTGATAACCATTCGGATCGCGAACAAAGGCAATCACTGTTGTGCCACCTTTCACAGGACCCGGTTTTCGTGTCACCACCCCACCCTGCGCTTCGATCCGTTCGCATGCACGATACACGTCATCCACCTTAAAACATAAATGACCAAAAGCATCACCATGCTGGTACTCCGCCCTGCCCCAATTATATGTTAGCTCAATAAGTGTTTCAGAATTGAGATCATCTGTATAACCCAAAAATGCCAACGTGTATTTGTACTCGGCGTTTTCAGTTTTCTTCTGCAATTTCATGCCAAACATTTTTATATAAAAATCGATCGATTCTTGAAGATCATTCACCCGAATCATGACGTGCGCAAAATGCATAAAAGCTCCATTCTACTATGTGGATAACGTGTGCCGTTTTTACTCAATTTAACAGAAATTGTGAATGGATAGGCAGTGAGTGATGTTATCCCCTGCTTTTTCCACAGCCTTGCTCACAGCATCTGTGAAAAAAATCAGCTCTCACTCCCGCTGCTCTCGCGACTAGGCGATGCTGCTGCCCCGCTACTACGTGGTTTTTTTGAAAAAATGGTGTCGCGCACCTGGGCAGCAGCACATGATAACCGCACTCAACTCAAAATTATTTATAAGCGACACAGAAATTAATTATAAGAGACACAACAATCAAGATAATATAAACGCCCTACTCGTCTGCCCAATGGAGATTTTTTACAAGTTAATGAAGGCAGATCATGACTCAAAAAATTTCAGGCACCCTGCTCTTCTTAAGCAAATGTTTCACGTAGAACCAAGTTAAAAAGACCATCACTTAAATTTATTCAAAAAATCACCATGTCATTTAAACGCATTTTAAGACGTTATAAACACCCTTTTAAAAATTAATACCAATGCACACACACCAGTTCATTCGTTTCTTATAACTTAAATTTGAGATTTTCATATAAGAGACACAAAAATTAAAACATAAGCGACACAATAATTAATTATAAGCGATACAACAATTATTCTGATAGAAAACGTCAACATACTTATAAGCGACACAATAATTAACCTATAATCTGAAACAAATCACGATAAGCGACACAGATATTACACAATAAGAGACACAACAATATAAAGCCTTAACCGACACAATATTTATATATAAGAGACACACATATTATTTATCGGCGACACAATATAAAAGAATAAGCGCCACAAATATTAAATATATATTATTTTTTAATATGTTATGAAATGCAGAAAAGAAACACAAATATTAAATATAAGCGACACATTAACATGATATAAGCGTCACAATAATTAAATGATAGGCGACACAGATATTAATTAATAAGCGACACAAAATTTATTGTCTTAATTAAGAATAAAAAGATCAGCGACACAGATATTACACAATAAGAGACACAACAATTAAATCGATAACAGACACAATTATTATTTATAACCGACACGGAATATAACGCATAAGCGACACAACAAATACTGTTTCAAATAAATACAAAAGGCAGGGGTAACAATACACATAAAGCCATAACAACTAACATTGATATTTACAAATATCAAAATCACCTACTCTTGGTATAAAATATTGCATTCTACGATTTTTGTTAATTTTATCATTTTTTGTTGACAACAATTTTTGTTATGGTTTAGTATAAATCATGGAATTTGATTTATATCACATCAGATACAAGGATTTTGTAAAATGACTGATTCTTCAATTTTAAAGATAAAAGACCTTTCCAGCATACTTGGTGTTTCAACGCACCTTTTATACAAAATCGTGAAAGAGAACTCAATCGACTCTATTTCTGAAGGTAATAAGAAAGTGTTACCTCCGTCATCTGTTAGAAAAATCATGGAACTTCGTGGTTTTCGTTATTCTCCCAAAAATAAGCCGCTTATTATTAATGTATTCGGCATGAAGGGTGGGATAGGGAAGACCTCAATTGCAACAGCATTGGCTGAAGGTGCTAGTAGACTTGGATTTCGAGTGTTGGCGGTTGACTTGGATATGCAAGCCAACTTAACGCAATCATTCAGAATGAAAAAGAAATCACAACATGTATTAAGACATGTCATCGATGAAGATGCTGACATCTCAATTTCAGAAGCAATTTGCAACGTGCATCCTTTCTTGGATTTAATTCCATCTAGTCTTGAAAACTCAAAGGTCGAAATTATCTTGAGTCAAAAAACGATAGACTTTATCGGCTATTTTAATCAATTGTTTCGCGGTGTTTTCCAAAACTACGACCTCATTGTATTAGATTGCCCACCGTCAGTTAACAAAATCACGACCTGCGCAACTTGTTTCTCAGACATCAATTTAATACCTGTGAATGCTGATACCGATTCATTTGATGGTGTATCAATGTCTGTGTCTGAGATTAAACGTTTAGAAAAAATGTTCGAAGATCGTGATCTAAAAATTGACTATAAAATCCTCTTTAATAAATATGATGCCCGCGAAAAATTGAGTTTTCAGGTAATGGGTTACATCGGTCAAGAAAATGACTTAGCAGAACATTTATTGCCGATTGTTATTCGTACTGACACTGCTTTTAAAAACACAAAAGCCGATGGCGCACATATTTTTGATCTTCAAAAATCGAGTGGTAGAGAAGATTGCATATCGCTCATTACTGAAATCACCGGCATTAATAAATGGATTGAAGAAAAGTCAGCATCCAATAAAGGAGCTGCTTCTCAACAACCTATGATGGAAGAAAATACTGTCGAAGCATAATACAGGGAATAGAAAATGGACTTGCAAGAAGTATTAAGAAAGCAGAAGGAAAGGGGGTTTAAAAAACCTCTGGGTGCTGCTTCCAACACATTATCTATCAACGACTACTTGTCTGACCCTCATGCTAGTCGCCCATATATAGATGATGTCAGTGCATCAAAAACGCTGTCTGTTGTCAAAAATGCCAATGCGGTTGAAGCCGAAGCTAAACCACAACCAATAATAATCACTGAAACAGCAAAAGTAACTGATGTAGTGAATGTAGAAGTAGAATTAAACACTGCTCCTGAAACATCAGAACCCGAAAAAACTCCAGCTATCACAACACCAGTTGAAATTACCCCTGTAAAACAACCGGTGATAAGCGACACAAAAGCGACACAAGAATTCCGATCAGCGACACAACAATCGTCATCGGCGACACAAGAATTGTATTCTGAAAACACAAAGGTGACACAACAATTCCGATCAGCGACACAAACAGCGACACAACAATTGAGAAAAAATTACTCAAAGGCAGGTCGGCCGAAAATTGAATGTTTTGATTACACAAAGCTTGTCGGAAATGAACTCAGTATCACCAACGAAATTTACACGGAATGCTTAAAATCAAAATCTTTTGAAACGGGTTACATTGAAAAAAATGAGTTCTCACAAAGAGTTAAGGTAAAATCAGGTGCTATTCGCACATCATGCACCAGACTCAAAAGTAAGGGTATTTTAGAGGATTTCATCGCTACAAAGGGTCGCGGATCAGCATGGAAATTTGTGTTATCAGAAAACATTTTCCATCAAATTTCTATGAAGAATACGCTTAAATTGTCAGCGATAAGCGACACAAACAGCGACACAAAAATCCTTAGTAGTAGTAGTGATATAAATAATAATAAAAATACTACTACTACTCAATTACCAGCAGATTGGAAAAAAATTGAATACGTTGAATTACAAAAAACGTTAAACATTTACAATGAACGATTTGGTCTTGCTCAAATCAAAACTGTATTTGCAGAAGCAGGGGATTTGATTACAGCTGAAGATGTTCAAACATCCATTCATAACTTCACCATCGGTTTGAATAATTACACTCAAAAACAATCACCAGGCATCTATCACAGAAAAGTAAAAATCGCGACTTTGCTAGAAAGCTTAAAAAATGGCGAGGTGTTTATTGATCCGCAAGTAGAGGCATTGAAAGAAGCGCAAGCAAAAAAAATAGCTGCTGAGCGTCGAGCAGAAATGGCGGCGCAGTATTTTGAACCAAAGTTCGAGTATTATTTTGCAAGCTTGTCAGACGAGCAGGCAGTTGCATTTGTTCCTGCGGTTTGGAAAAATTCGAACGCGGCGTGGGAACATGCTGTTAAAACAAATAACGTGCTTGTCCAAAAAAGTTATGCGAAGGATTTTGCAAAGGAACATTTTGAGAAAAATATTTGGCCAGAAGTATTGAAAACCTTACTGTAAATATAAACGTATTTACACTTGACATACACGGGTATTATGAATGACAATGACCATGAGAACATTCCGTCTTTCTGACAAAGATATTGCGACGCTAGAAGAGGCGACAGATAAAATTGCAAAAGCGGCTAAAAAAGAAGGCGTGACATTTGAGGTAACAAAATCCATTGTTCTGCGTACGTGGATGTCACGTGGTAGTGATATTCCCGTAAAAGAAATGTTAGAGCATGTGAAAAAGATGAAAATTTACGGATAAAGTTTTGCGTGATCTAAGGGTGCGGTAACACCCAAAGATCACTAGCCATAACTAACTAAACTGGAGTTAACCATGGATGGCATCCATTATGCGGTTTCAACCGCATTCATTCAACACGATCGTAGCCTGGTCTCCAAAAACACTGGAGATCAGCATGTTTAATATCTTATCAAAAACCATTACACCTCAAGAAATGCTGCTTTTAAAAAGCCTGGAGCCGCAGGGTGCCAATATGTCTGCGCATCCCACTGACATCTTTTCAGAAGGCTACATCGCTTGTGTTATCGCTGCATTTGAAGCGGGTAGGGAATTTTTAGAGAAAGGGAATCTCAAAAAAGCGATTAAATCAGCAAAAGCAAAGCTATCTGAGTTATTGATTGAGCCTGCTAATAACAGCGAGGTTGATCATAATGCAAATGAATAACACTTGGCTCGCAAAAGAAGGGATGGCGGTATCACTTTTTTCATTCTCACTATTTTTATTTTTCTGTTTGATCAATTCAGCACATTGCGGCGGACTAGGAGAGTGGTGCGCCAACACGTTAACTATCTGCTGGGGTGACGCGAAATTTTTCATACCAGTTTGCCTGATAGCTTTTTCAATATCGCTTTTTTGCGATGATTCACAGTGTTTATTTCGCGGTATTTGGTTTGTCGTTTTTATGGTCTGTTTAGATAGTCTTGCGAGTGTTTTTTGGTTTGGAAAATTTGGTTGCGTAGGTGCTGGCATTTCAACTGAGCTAATGAGTATTGGCGGCGGTATTGGCGCAAGTCTTTTTTTAATTGCGTTAGGTATTTTATCTTCACAGCATATTTTTTCATTTTCTCTTAAAGAAATATTGTTAAAAATAAAAGACGGTTATTTTGGCTCACAAAAATATGTAAGACCTATTGCGATTTATTCAAATCAAAATCGCACGTGGGATGCGGCAATGGATAGACCTTGGAATATCCCGAGAGCATTGCCGGCTCAGTCGAATGCACCAACACATGAAATTGAAGCGTGTTTAATGAATTTTGGTATCTCAGGTGTTCGAGTGGTTGATCAGCTCAAAGGACCGATCGTTACGCGATATTTTTTATCACTGCCAGCAGGCGTTCGATCAAGTCAGGTTGCAAATTTAGACCGTGATATTGCGCGCTCACTTTCATTAACATCATGTCGTGTTGTTGAAAATATTGATGGCAGACCTGAAATCGCACTGGAATTGCCAAATAAAAATCGTGAGATTGTGACATTCAATAGCATCTACACCTCAAAGACATTTCAAGAAGCGCCATTTTCACTCGCACTTATTTTTGGAAAAGATGTTGGTGGCGAACCCGTCATCGGTGACTTGTCAAAAATGCCGCATTTATTGGTTGCAGGGACTACGGGTTCTGGCAAATCGATGTGCTTATTATCGATGTTATCTGGCATGATTTTGAAATATACACCAGATGCATTACGCTTAATTTTGATCGATCCAAAAATGGTAGAGTTCACTTGCTTTGATGCAATAGGACACATGATGTTGCCTATGGTGACTGATATGAATGTTGCGTCAAATGCACTGTCATGGTGTGTGAGTGAAATGGATCGTCGCTATCAGTTATTTATGCAAAGCAGTGTGCGCGATATCGATGGGTATAATAAATTACAAAACGAAAAATTGCCGCGTATTGTTATTGCGATTGATGAATTTTCAGATTTATTTTTAGCGGATAAAAAAATTGAAACTTTGATTGTGAGTCTTGCGCAAAAAGCGCGTACTTGTGGCATTCATTTAATTCTTGCAACGCAACGCCCAAGTAGCGATGTCATTACCGGATTAATCAAGGCCAATATTCCCGCAAGGATTGCACTGAAAACAACGTCAAAAATTGATTCACGTATTATTTTGGATCAAGGAGGGGCGGAACAATTGCTGGGTGATGGTGATATGTTGGTAGAGCAGGGCAGTGAAATTAATCGAGTGCATGGGGCTTATCTTGATCATAATGAATTATTAGAAATTATTTCAAAAATAAAAAATAAATACCCAGCACCTAAGTTTATTGAACTGACATCGCAGAAAACAGAAAATGTAAACCAGGCGCAAGATGAAATGATTGAAAAAGCCATTGATCTCGTCAGAGAAAAAGGTCAGGCATCGATACGTCTATTTATCCGTGAATTGAAGTTGGGACATACCAGGGCATCACGATTAATGCAGCAGCTTGAGGAACTTGAGCTTGTTAGCGCAGCTAACGAAGAAGGCGTACGAGAGGTGTTGTTGTAATAGGATGAAAAATCAGTGTTTATTAAAATCGGAAAATTATACCTCAATGAGGTATAATTCAAAGAGGTATATATAGATTAAAATAAGCAACTTGAGTGGGTGAATTATATGAAGTCACGTAGCGTATCAAAGAAAAAACCTAATAGAATATTGGAAACGGTGCATGATTCTGCAGTTAGCTTACATCGTGCTGGTTTGATCAATGCGAAAACAATGGCTGAATTTGATGCGCTCTGCTTGCCTCCTGTGAACGAATATACGCCGGCGCAAATTAAAAAATTACGCAAACGCTTTAATATTAGTCAGCCTGTTTTGGCGGCTTATTTAAATACAAGTCCAAACACAGTGAAACAGTGGGAGCAGGGTGTTCGCAAGCCTAATTCTGTTGCGATGAAGTTATTAGATGTCATTGATCATTTGGGGCTACAGGTTTTAGTTTATGAAAAATGATTTAAATTCAACGCGATAATTTTTGACATTTTGTAGTATTTAGGCTACAATTGATACTAAGGGATGGCCATATGAAAACATTGAAGTACTATCAAACCAGTAATGGAAAACAGCCATTTAAAGAATGGTTGATGGGTTTGAAAGATGTAGTCGGTATGGCTCAAATCAATAAACGTATTGAGCGTTTAATGCTTGGGCAGCGAGGTGATTCAGAACCTGTTGGTGAGGGTGTTTTTGAATTGAGAATTCATTATGGTCCTGGATATCGTTTGTATTATGCAGAGCAGGGTAGTGAATTAGTAATTTTATTATATGGCGGTAGTAAAGGCTCTCAGCAACGTGATATTGATCGTGCAATTACATACTGGAAAGATTATTTGGAGCAATACCATGACAAAAGTAGACATTAAAAAAGTGAATGCAATAACGGGTGATTATCAAGAATGGTTGATATCGCATCTTAAAAATAAAAAAGCAGCATTAGCGCACTTACAAGTTGCATTAGAAGAATATCAACAAGACGGTGATCGTGAGGCATTTATGCTTTCTTTGCGCCATGTTGCAATGGCACAGGGTGGTGTTGCGCATTTGGCGCATGAAACAAATTTGAATCGTGAAAGTTTATATCGTTTGCTGTCTGGAAAAGGAAATCCCACTATTGAAACTTTAACAGTTATTTTGCGTGCAATGGGTATGCGAATTAAATTGGCAGCTGCATAAATAATATGAATCATCAATACATATATCAAGTTATCTGGTCTGAAGAAGACGGTGAGTATGTTGGACTTTGTGCTGAATTTCCAAGCTTAAGTTATCTTGATAAATTAGAAAATGCCGCATTAAATGGAATTAGACAATTGGTGTCTGACACGATTGAAGACTTGAAATCGCAAAATGAATTAATTCCTAAGCCATTAAAAAATTGCCATGAATGATCAAGCAGGGGAAGCTATTGTTGAGATGGCTTCTTTATTGCATGAAATGGGTGCAATTAGTAAATGTGAATTGGCAAAATATCGAAAATTGAGTGAAAAAGATAGCGATAAATCAAAATTATAAAACATCATTTTATTTTTCGATGATTTTTGACAGGAATAGAATTGCGTATGTCATACAATTTTTTAAGATCAATGTCAGCATAAGCAATACCCGTTTTTTTCTCGGTTATTTCAGATACAATCGTTCCCCACGGTTCAACAATCAATGTGTGACCATAGGTTTGTCTTCCATTAGCATGCATACCCACCTGAGCACTGCCAATTACATAACAAAAAGTATCAACGGCACGTGCACGTGTTAATAGGTGCCAATGTGCCTCCCCAGTTTTAACAGTGAATGCGGATGGCAACGCAATAATTTCGGCGCCACGATTCATTAATTCGGTGAATAGGGAAGGGAAGCGAACATCATAGCAAACGGCCAACCCTAGTTTTCCAACTGGCGTGTCGATTACTACGATGGAATCGCCTGGTTCCGTTGTATCTGATTCACGATAACTTTCCGTTTCAGAAACGGTAACATCAAACAAATGTATTTTGTCGTATCGAGCAACTGCATCGCCGGTGTTGTTATAAACAATACAGGCAGCGCGAATTTTATTTTTATCATTGCATTGAATGGGAATGGTGCCGCCAACGATCCAAACGTTATATTGCTTAGCGCATCGGGATAAAAACGACTGAATCTCTCCATCGCCGTATTTTTCGGCTATTGCCACTTTATCAGCTGCTTTTTCTCCCATAATGGCAAACATTTCGGGTAGCACAATCAATTGAGCGCCGTTGTCTGAAGCTTCAGAAATCAATTTTTCAGTTATTGCCAGGTTTTCATCGACAAGGTTGCTTGAACACATTTGGATGGAGGCAATTTTTTTCTGATTTTTCATGATAGGATTTTAACCAATTAATAAATACGTATTTTTGTGTATACTATACCAAACTTTGAGTATTTATATCGAACGGGGTGTACATGTTGTTAAGTGGTGCTGTAGCGGTTTTAACGGGTTCTGGTCGTGTTAACGGCGTAGGTGCCGCCACCGCAGAATTGTTAGCTAAGCAAGGATGCCATGTTTTAATAAACTGCATAAAAAATGAACAACAAGCGCAGCAGGTTGTAAAAAAATGTGCTGAATTTGACGTTGATGCTGAATTATTTATAGGTGACGTTTCAAATTCTGCGGTTTGCCACGAAATGGCGAACTTTGTGAAAAACAAATGGGGTAGGGCAGATATTGTTGTTAATTGTGTTGGAACAACAAAGGGCGCTTCATACGAACGATTAGATCAGTTGACTGAGAGTGATTTTTCTAAAATGTTTTTGGTCAATGCGACCGCTCCATTTCTGGTCGCACAGGCTTTCCAGTCTCTGTTAAAACAATCTGGTGATGGAGTAATTGTTAATATTTCATCTGCAGCCGGTATAACTGGGAAAGGCAGTTCAATTGCTTACGCAGCAGCAAAAGGCGCTGAAAATACTTTGACGCTTGCGCTTTCTCAAGCATTGTCTCCGGAAGTTAGGGTTAATGCAGTTTGCCCAAGTTTTATCGATTCATCATGGTGGGAAGAATCATATAAAGATAAGCAGGATAAATACGATGCTCTTGTGAATAGCATGAAGGAATCAAATCTATTAAATAGGGTGCTAAAACCTGCCGATGTTGCGCAGACTATTTTATCAATCATACATAACCCGGTTATGACGGGTGAGTTGATTCGGTTAAATGCGGGGGCACATGTTGGTAAGGCTAATCCAAGATAATTGAATTGAATAGATCACATGGATGTGAAAAAACACTATGACTTCTATTACTAATAAAATGATATCACCTGGCGAACGATTGAAATATGTCAGGGAAAACTTATTGAAAATGAGTCGTGCTGATATTCAAAAAACGCACGGATTATCACAAGACACACTTGCAGCTTGGGAAAATGGAAAAATTCAAATCACTGAAAAAGGCATTGATCGCTGCATAAAAATATATAATTCAGAAAATCTTATTGTATCGAAAGAGTGGTTGCTCACTGGTAATGGATTAAGTCCAAAATTTTCATTTGATCTTAATAGATATTTTAAAAATGTGACTACATCAGACTTGTCATCTGAAAAATTAGACGATCACATATTGCTTGCAAAAGAGATAGAATTTTTTCTGTCACAGGCGAAAAATTCAATTACCTGTTTAATATCAACTGAAGATATGCTCCCAATGTATTCAATCGGGGATTATGTTGGTGGTAGATTGAGATATGGAAATGAAATCAATGATTGTATTGGTAAAGACTGCATTATAAAGTCAAAAGATGGCGCAACATTTATTCGCAGAATTTCAAAAGGAAACAAAGAACAAAGATATAATTTGGTTTGTTTAAATCCTGCGTGGAATGGAAATCCAGAACCAGTTTTTTTTAATATTGAAATAGAAGCTGCTGCGCCAATTATTTGGCACCGACGTCTTGATGATTCGTGATTATTTTTGTTTGAAATTCTGAGCTATATGGAATAATTAAATCAATTAAATCATCAAATGTTTTTTTAATTGAGTGATGATTTTCTAAATAAAATTTTTTAGCGCTGAAATTTTTGTATCCGGTTGCAAGTGTTAGCATAAAATTGTGACCAAGATTTCGGTGCATCACTACAATGCCATTTTCAATATAGTGACGCTTTCTTTGACGCATCACCTCTTTTCCAGAAGAATCTTGATAATCTAATTCATCAAATGAAAAAAACTTTGTTTTTGTATTGAAGGCAGCTTTTCTAACTGGATCAGATTCTGCGAGATTGAGACTGGAGAAAGTCGATTGCCAATCTGGTCTAGACATTAATGATGCACTGGTTTTGTGGACTGAATCTTGAACGCCTATTGCAACATAATCAATGACAGGTATTTCAAGCGCATTGATGTACTTATCAAATGTGTCTCTAACGTACTCTTCATTGATTGACTTATATTTTCCTAATCTCATCGTGTTTTATCACCATAAAAACAGTGGTCAGCGTCACTGCTGAAGCAAATGCTATGTAATATGCTGGAGAAATAATACTACCTGTCCTGTGAATTAACAATAAACATAGCGCGGGTGTTATTCCGCCAAAAATGCCGAATCCTAGGTTGAATGCAAGTGCTAAAATTGTATACCTGACTTCAGTCGGTATCAGTATTGAAAATAATCCTGGGATGATCGCTGCATTGAAAGCCGTCATTATTGATAACGTTAAAAAGCAAAAAATAATTTGATCTGATGTGCCGTAACAAATGTAATAAAATAATGGTATGGATAATGCACAAAATGATAAAGCAATAATCAGCATCCCCCTCATCCCACCAATAATATTTACCAACAAACCTAAGATAGGGATAAATAAAATATGTAAAATCAAAAAAGTTGTATTTTTAATAAGCGCTGCACTTTCTGTTAAGTGACGTATCTTGTTTAAAAAAACTGGAATAAACATAAAAACAAAATAAAAACTTGTTGCATGTAAATAAATTAATCCAATGCACGTGAATAATTTTCTTTTATAGCTTTTAAATGTCAATTTAATCGGGTTTTCACTAGATTTTTTTGATAAAAACTCCCTCGATTCAGAAATTTTTAATCGCATGATAAAAGTAATGATTACTAAAGGTATTGATAGTAAAAATGCGATTCTCCATCCATAACCATACATAAATTGTTTTGAAAAACACGAATAAAAAATAGATGCGGTAATCGATGCTAATAAAATACCGAAACTTCCGGTACAACTCCCGATACTTCCCCAAAAATATTTTTTATTTGATGACTCGCATAAATAAACAATATTTCCAGTGAATTCACCTCCAATAAATATCCCCTGTAATATTCTGGTGAGTATCAACAAAAAAATAGCTGCGTTACCAATACTTTGGTATGTCGGAAGTAAGGCCATTGCGATACTGGTAATTGCAGATAAAACAGGTGTTATTCGAAGAGAGAATAACCTCCCATATTTATCACCAAAATATCCAAAAATTAACCCGCCAATCGGCCTGGCTGCGAAGCCAATCGCAAAAATACCATATGAAATTATTAGTGACGTTAGATGTGATCTTCCGACATTTGAAAAGAAAATTGAGGCGAAAATGGGAGCAAAAAAAGCATATAAAGCGAAGTCAAACCACTCTAGTGATCCACCTATTGCGCTAAATACATTGTTTTTCAATGACATAGAATATCCTCTAAATAAATACAAAATATCTGGTATTTGTACTTTACTAATACCAAATGTTTGGTATTATCTATTAATCGAACCTTAAGGTTTCTCTGTTGTGAAGGATTATACCGTTTTTGTTTGATGATCAAAGCGCAGTAAAAGTATCAGTTTTATGCTGCACATATTTTTCAGGGGATGGCGAAAATGATTACGAAAAATGAAAACAATACATCGCTCTGGTGGATGTATGTGGATAATAAAAAAATTCAAAATCCAGTAACACTCAATGAGGTCAAAACATTCTGTAATCAATCAGACCAATTCAATTTTAAATTGCTCTCCTATCTATTGATAAAGGGAGCGTCAATAAAATCCTCACTCGGAAGAATCCGCTTAAAAAAAGTTTCGCAAACAGATTTAACACAGCAATCAATCAGCGAGGCTTTATGAAAAATAAACTCCTATCAATTTTATTTGCTTTGATGTTTCCGTTATCCACATTTGCCGATGGATTTGGTGATGACGGTAGTTTTTCACTGACAACAGCGCTGAATCAATTAATTCAACTGTTGGCAAGCCAAATTGGCGGCGCTGTTTGCGTATTATCCATTGTCTGTGTTGGGTATGCATGGCTTCGAGCAGGGCGCATTGAAAAAGGGCCAGCAGTTGTCGCAATCGTTGGTATTTCAGTTATTTTCAGCGCTGCGTGGATTGCTAATTATTTGGGATTTATTTCGCAATGAAAAATAACGGACTACACATCAGTCCTGTTTTTACAGGATTAACACGCCCTCCCATGATGCTCGGTATTACGGTCGATTATTTGTTTATTTGTTTTTTATTGTCATACGGCCTTTTTATGCTGACTGGAAATCCTGCTTTTTTGATTTTATATGTACCCATGCATGTATTTGGCTGGATTGCCTGCAGAATGGATCCAAATATTTTTCGCGTTCTCATAAAAACAATTGAATGCCCCAGTGTACGTAATAAAAAAATATGGGGGTGCCAATCTTATGAACCATTCTAATTCAATTGATGCTGTTAAAAATGAAGTCGGTATTTCAAAGCATATTCGCATTACCCATTTAAATTCACCATCGATTTTCGAAACTGAAAATGGCGCTATTGGGACTGTTCTAAAATGTGAGGGTGTAACATTCGATGTTGAAAAAGATGAAGTGCTAAATCATTACAAATTTTTGTTACACCGCGCGATTACATTATTAGATGATAACTTCGCTATTTTTATTACAACACATCGCCACAAAGAAAAGATGAGTCAGAAAGGTCAATTTGAAAATGATTTTTTACGTGATTTAGATGCCAAATATCACGCGCAATTTAAAAATAGTCAGATGTATACAAACGACATTTATATCACGATTATTTTCAAAGGTATTACATCTGGAAAAATGGGAAATGGGTTGAGTTTTCTCAATCGTTTAAAAAATACAGCAATAAAAGAAGCAAAAAAATCTGCACGTCAAAATCAAATTAAATCATTACTTGAAAAAGTCTCACAAATAAAATCGTTATTATCTACATTCAATCCAAGAATTATTGGGGAAAATGATCAAGCGGTGGGTTATAGCGAATTACTTTATTTTTTAAGTTTATTTGTTAATGCAGGAAATGGAATCAAAAGACAATATGCATTTTCAAGCCCTATTTCAAAAAATATAAAAGATACTAAAAAAATTACTTCGCTTTATCCAAATGGAAATGTTGCGCAATACCTATCAACAAAACATTTGTTCTTTGGTGATACTATTCAGTTTCAAGGATCAGCTAGAAGTGACCATCTATTTGCATCTATTGTTAGTATTAAACGCTACGGTCAAGAAAGCGCATCAATTATGTTTGATACGCTGCTGCATCTAGATTGCGATTTTATTAGTACGCATTCATATGCAGTCGAATCAAAAGACATTGTACTAGATTCTATTGCGCGTCATATTCGCCGAATGAAGAATGTCGATGATCCGGCTGTATCTCAAGTGAATGAATTGCACGATGCGCGAGATTTAATTGCAAGTGAGCAGGTGACAATGGGGTATCACCATAACACTGTCATGCTGATTTCAAATACAAAAGAAGTGCTAGAAAACAATGTTACGCAATGCATTAAATGCTATTCGGACACTGGCTTTGTGGCAGTGCGTGAAACGATAGGGCAGGAAGCAGCGTTTTGGGCGCAAATCCCTGGTAATTTTAAATATATTGCGCGATCAAGTCTTATTACTTCAGAAAATTTTGTGGATTTTGCACCACTTCATAATTACAGAACTGGTTACTCAGATAAAAATCATTTAGGTGGTTGCGTTACCATTTTAGAAACACCATCTAAAACACCGTATCGATTTAATTTTCACGTAAAAGGAAGTTTAGAGAATCCATCAAAAGGACACACCATTTTAATTGGTGGCAATAACTCCGGTAAAACAACTTTGATGACTTTTTTAGATGCTCAAGCAAGCCGCTATCAAGGAAATACATTTTATTTTGATCGTGACAGAGGGGCAGATATTTATATTCGTGCTATCGGTGGAAAATATTCGATACTATCACCCAGTCATAAAAATGAAACGCAATTTGCACCGCTTCAATTACCTGATTCAGCAGAAAATAGACAGTTTAATCGTGATTTATTGATTCGTTTTTGTATGGAAAACGATAATGATATCTTGTCATCTGATGTGATCGAAATGCTAACAGATTGTGTTCATTACGCTTATGATCATTTGTCGGTAGACCATCGCACATTCTCATCAGCGACCAAAATTCTACCTATCCATTTTGAAAAGTGGTCAAGCTTAAGACGGTTTTTAAAATCAGATGGAAAATATCATGAGGGTGATTACGCTTATCTTTTTGATAATCACAAAGACGCATTGGATTTGCATAATAAAGTAGGTTTTGATTTAACACACTTTTTAGATCATGAGCCAACGCATATTCGTACTGTTTTAATGATGTATTTATTTCATCGAGTCGATCTTGCTATTAACGATGTGAAAACGAATCGTTTAACCAGTGTTTATCTGGATGAAGGATGGCAGTATTTATCCGATGATTATTGGAAAGAAAAATTATCACGCGTTTTGCCCACATGGAGAAAAAAGAACGCGCATATTGTAATAGGAACACAATCACCGAATAGCGTTGTTAGTTCATCTATTCGTCATGTGATTATGGATAATATCGCAACACAGATTTATTTCGCAAATCCGCAAGCCAAATCAGAAGACTACATCGACGGTTTAAAGTTAACTGAATCTGAATTTGAGATGATTCGGAAAAACACGCCTGATTCACGCCTATTTTTACTCAAGCAAGAACACGATTCTGTGATTTGCCGCTTGAATTTATCAATTATGCTGGAAGTTTTATCCATTTTGTCCGGTAACACAAAGAGTGTTGTGCTTTGTGATGAAATCAGATCAACAGTCGGTGATGATTCACAAAAATGGATACCTGAGTTTTTAAAAAAATGTGGTTTTTCTGAGACGAAATATGTGTAAGAAATTTACTGCTATTTTATTTGTGACGCTTTTTTTCACGCCAATCAGTTGTTTGGCATTTTTACCCGTAATTGATATTACTGCTGTGGCAAATTTAGTCAGACAGCTTGAACAGCTAAAAAAACAATATGATGTTTTGAATCAAACCTATCAAACATCACAAAATACGTTATATCAAGCAAAAGTCATTTCAGGTAATACACAAGGAAGTTATGGTTTTGGCAATTTATTTAATAGTCCTGAATACACAGCACATCGTGAATGGTCTCCGAGTAATTGGGAAGATGTTTTAAAAGGGTTGTCAGGCGGAAATCCAGCGCGGTATCAACAATTGGTGTCTCAATATCAGCACGATAATCCAACATTATCGTTGTCTGATTTTGATAAAGGTGAAAGTGCTGATAATGGTCAGATTTATCAAGCGCAAATTCAGAATAATCAAGCAGCAAATGTTACATCGACGTATGCATTTAATGATATTCAAAATCACATTGAACATATCGAAAAAATATCCAATCAAATTGAATCTGCGCCGAATGAAAAGGCGGCAACTGATTTAAACACGCGGATGAATACTGAAATTGCCTACACGCAGGTTGAAGTATTAAAGCAATTAGCACTGATGAATGAACAAACAGCAGAGCGTAATGAAGATCGAATTAAGTATGAAACTGCCAATGCTAAATTTGATCGCTTACCGGACGAATAAATGGGAGATGTGACAATGAAGAAAATTGTATTTTTAATTTTAACAATCGGATTTGCATTAATGATGGGTGGATGTGCACCACACCCTGCAAAGGCGCCTTGTCCCGAATATGGAAAATGGTGTCAAAAAATTCCTGTGAATAGCTGGGATGATCAAAACTAATTTAACTTAAGAGTGTGTAATGACCGCGCCCATTTACTCCAACATTATTAATCAAGTCTTTTCACTCTTGAATCAAGATTTGAATAGCTACGTGTACGATGGATACAGTACGTTGGCATCGCACTTGCAATATCCATTGGGACTTGCAGTCGTTTTGTATTTCACGATATTGGGCTTATCGATTTCACAGGGATGGGTGCAATTGTCAGCTGGTGTGTTTACAAAAGCGGTGATTAAGATTGGTTTAATTTATATGTTTGCGATGCACTGGAGTAATTTTAGTGAATACGCAATATCAGGAATACAAAAAAGTGCAGGGCAAATAGGGGATTGGCTGGTGAACGCTTCTCCCGTATCTATTCCTGATTTTGGCGGTTCTGGTATTGATGGCGCATTGCAATCAGTTTTAACAGAGGTGACAAGATTGGGTGCATGGACATGGGATAAAGGCTCCATATCCAATTGGAGCCCCTATTTTTGTGCGATATGTATTTGGCTTTTTGGGTTTGCTTCCTTGGTACTGGCGGTCATAGAAATTATTTTAGCAAATATGATGCTTGCTGTTTTGTTTTCGTTAGCGCCCCTTTTTATAGGATTTACTTTGTTTAAACCAACACACGGTATGTTTGATCGGTGGGTCGGTTCAATCTGCGGGTTCGCACTTTTTCTGGTAATGATTCCAGCGGTTGTCACACTAGGGTTGAGCTTTATTCAATTCGTTATTCAAGATCAATATGCATCACAAGCAGCAAATATCACGCTGGTAGATTGGGTACCTGTGATGATAGCAGGTCTGATCAATCTTACCTTGATACTTAAAATTTCTGACTATGCAAAATCAATTGGTGGTGGCGTTTCTATTGGATCAGGATCAGCAATGTTAGCCGGAGCGGTTGGGGGATTTATCGGAGGTACATTTTCGTCAGTCAATTTTGCTAAATCATCTGGTATTGCAGCAGGACAAGTCGTTTCAGGCGTTAAATCAGGTTTTTCAAAATCAGGTGATGTTGCATCCAATGTGATGAATGCTATTCGCAGTAAATTAAGAGGTGGTCAGTGATTAATAAAATCAAAAAAATTCTGAATAATAAGCAAGACAATAAATCAAAAGAACCCGATGATTATTTTGTAACAGCAAAATCCTGGGCTGATGAATTTTACACATCTGCTATTGCTTCACGCAATAAATGGCGCGCTCTGTCAATTTTTATTTTAACTCCGATTATTTTTTTATTGCTTATTTGCATGACATTTTTAATTCCATCACAACATATTGAACCGTTAATGATTAATCATTATGCAGATGGAGAAACTATTGTTACGCCAATAAAGCAGCATTATGCACCAAAAGACTCAGCAGAAGTAGAAAGTGATATTGCACGATATATTCGTTTTCGTGAATCCTATAGTGCAAATACATATGATTATTCATATCGATTGATTCATTTAATGTCTTCAGCGTCGGTATATGGTGATTATCAAAATTCACAAAATAGTGAAAATAAAAACTCACCTATCAATATATTTGGAAAAAACGGTTATGAAACTGTAAAAATTGAGTCGATCGTTTTTTTAGATAACGAAGATAAGAATATTAAAAGTAATTCCAATACTAAAAACAATCATGCTAATAAAAATTTAAATAGTCTTCATAGAAATTTAGCGCAAGTAGATTTTGTTGTAATCACACACAACAATCAAAACAGTACAACCACATCGAAACCGTTAACGGCGCTGATTTCATGGGGATATCGCGGTATTTCAAATGATCCCAATGATCGCTGGATGGATTGGAATGGATTTACTGTCACACATTATCAAGTGACAAATCGTAATGTTTAATGGGAGCAACTAAAATGAAAAAAAGAAATTTAAGTTCTGTATTCGCAATATGTGTATTTCTAATAATTAATGTCAGTAGTGTTTATGCAACAGAAAATACAGTACCGTTAGCATCGGATGGTAGAATCAAAACGGTTGTTTATGAAAAAAACAATGTAATTCCTGTAAAAGGTAGCACATTTATCAGCACCCAAATTATTTTTGGAAGCAATGAAAAAATTATTGATATTCAAGGTGGCGATGCGGATGCATGGACAGTCAATGTCAGCAAAATGATACCCAACGTGTTAAATATCAAACCAACTGTTTTGGGTTCAAATACGGATATTATTGTTTCGACGATTGATGATCAAAGCAAGATTCGCCGATATTTTTTTCATCTTAAAAGTGCGAAAAACAATGCGGTTACTAAAAATCAAACCTACGCTATTCAATTTGCGTATCCGAATGAGCAGCGCAAAAAATTATTAAAAGAATTGGATTATCAAGCAATGGAAAAAAAGGCCATTGTGAATGCCTCCTCTAATCCAAAAAATTATAACTGGGATTATAGCTTCAATGGATCAAGATCAATTATGCCGCTTCATGTATTTGATGATGGTAAGTTTACTTATTTGCAATTACGTCAAAATCAAGACATCCCAGCCATTTTTGCAGTGAATAATTCAAAAGGTGCAGAATCAGTCGTCAATTTTAGACGTGTCGGTGATTACATCGTGATTCAACAAGTCGCACCGCAATTTACATTGCGCGATGGTAAATATCATGTGGCATCAGTATTTAATAACAAAATGATCCAACAAGTTTCATAAAAATGAATAATGAATGAGGCTGTAAAATGAATAGTGAATTTGAAAATAAAATAGATGATCAACTCGAAAAAGACGAGCATACAGATCAATCATCTTGGTCGAAAGTATCAGCCAATACAAATACGGTTTGGTATTTAGATAAACGTTTATGGATTATAGCCGGTGCAATTTTTATTTTCATTTTGATGATGCTGTTATCGCCACACAAAAAAGAAAAAACCGTTTCACAGGATAAAGCAGTTGCGATGCAGTCTGATAACAGTGTCTTAGAACAAAACCTTGCTAAATTAAGCAGTATGAGTACAGACATTCAAAAAGATCAGCATGATTTAGCCATGAAAACTGCGTTGCTAAATAATCAAAATTCAAACGCAAATGGTCTTTCTAATGAATTGTTATCAGCACCTAACCAAGAAAAAACACAGAAAGAATTGATGGCGCGTCAAAATGCACCAACTGCCATGTTCAGTGTTGGTGGTGCAACCGGTGGATTTTTAAATAGCGCTGTAAAACAAAATGCTTCTCAAAATGCTTCAGCTTCAACTGGTGGCACAACTTTTGCAGGGCAAGGTGTTTATACCTCATTTGGTAACCAATCCATGACATCGACAGCTGTTGCCGCTCAGAAAATTGCCCATCCTGATTACACAGTCGCCAGTGGGGAGTTTCTGCATGCAGTATTGGAAACCGCCATCGATTCTGATTTACCCGGTGAGATTCGTGCAGTGGTCAGTGAGCCAGTTTATGCCTATGTAGGTGAAACGCCGCTTATTCCTGCTGGTAGCCGTTTAATCGGTCAGTACTCATCCTCTGTTGCGCAAGGACAAAATAGAGTATTTGTTATTTGGAATCGCGTCATTCTACCTAATGGCACATCGGCGCAAATTAATAGCCCAGGTGTAGATCAATTGGGTATTGCTGGACAAGCAGCTGATGATGTTAATACTCACTTTTTGACTCGTTTTGGTGAGGCATCTTTGTTGTCTATTATTGGTGCAGGCGCTGCAAATGCGGGTGTAAATAATGCTGATCAATATAACTCAGCATCACAATATCGCATGGCAATAGCGCAATCATTCCAACAATCTGCTGATAGTTCACTACAAAACACCTTACAAACAAAGCCAACATTAATCATTGATCAGGGCGCTGCGATTAATGTGTTTGTTGCGCATGATATCGATTTTTATAGTGTTATGAAGGCAAATTAATAATGTTGATCTCTGTGAATGAAGTAACAGCAAAATATGCACCTACGTCGAATGGGTTATTAGCACCCATTCAATCATTTTTAAATGATCCGTTGGTGTCGGAAATTATGCTCAATCGTACGCGTGAAATATTGATTGAAAAAGAAGGTAATATTAAAAAATTTGATATTCCTGAGTACGATGAACGCATATTGCATAATTTATTTCAATTAATTGCCAGGGAAAATAAACAAGAAATAAACGAAACAAATCCATTATTATCCGGTTCACTGTTGGATGGATCACGGATTCAGTTGATTGTTCCACCAACAGCAAAAAATTTTACATTTTCAATTAGAAGAGTGATTGCTAAAAATTTTAACCTCTGTGATTACCAGAAACAAAATTATTACAACAACATGATTACGAGTGATATTGAAAAAAATCATTATGATCTTTTACCTGAAAGTGAAAAAAAACTGATTGATCTTTATCATCAAAAATCATGGGATGAGTTTATTAATTACGCCATTCTATACAGAAAAAATATCGTTATTTCAGGTGGAACATCCAGTGGCAAAACTACTTTTCTAAATGCGTGCTTACGATCAATAGATCCAACAGATCGTTTAATTATTCTGGAAGACACGCGAGAAATTCAAATTGAACATGAGAATCAAGTTAATTTGCTTGCATCAAAAAACGATCAAGGATTTTCCAAAATTACGATGCAAGATTTGGTACAGGCGAGCTTAAGACTGAGACCTGATCGCATTATTATGGGTGAAATCAGAGGAAAGGAAATTTTAGATTTTGTGAGCGCTTGCTCGACTGGGCACGAAGGATCAATGACAACTATACATGCTAATAATCCGCGCATTGCTTTTATGCGAATGACGCAGATGTACAAACTCAATAATGTGCCATCAATGCGCGATGAAGACATTATGCGAGAACTCAAAGAAGTGATCGATATTGTTATTCAACTCAACAAAACAAAGCATGGAAGGGTAGCATCGCATATTTATTATAAATATTCTGATGTGAAAAAATAACATGAAATTATTGAATGGCATCAATCGTTGGTATTTATTTCAAGCAATAAAAATATTGTTGGTTGCCTATGTTTTTTTACAGATCGGCATTTTTATTTTTAAAATTATTTCACATCTGAAAATCAATATTACCATTTTTAATTCATGGCATGTATTTTCTATTATACAATATTATCCAAATATATTTCATGAATTAACGTTAAGTCTGTTGTGTAGTTTTGGTGCTACATGCGTAATTATTTTTGTTTATCTTATATCTTCCTATCACCCAGATAAAAGCATCTTAGGTGATGCGCACTTTGCAAGTGCTTGGGAAGCAAAAAAAGCAGGGTTTTTCGAATCAGAAGGTATTGTGGTTGGGAAATACAGTGGATCACCCATTGTCAGCGGTGGGTTTGAGCATGTATTAACTTTTGCACCAGCGGGTAGTGGTAAAACAACTGCGATTGCTATTCCGAATCTTTTGATCTGGAAAGAATCTTGCGTTGTGAATGATCCAAAATTTGAATTGTTTAATATTACCAGTGGCTATCGAAAAAACATCTTTCAAAATGATGTGTTTTTATGGTCACCCACTAAAACAAAAACGCATCGTTACAACCCATTGCAATTTATATCAACCGATAAACATAAACGTATTGGCGAAATTCAATTAATTGCCCATACTATTATTCCAAACGGTCAAGGTGAGCCAATATGGTACCAATCTTCTAGAGAATTATTTTTAGCGTTGATTTTATATTTAATTGATAGTGACGAAATTTCTACATTGCCAAATGTTTACGTGATTTCAAAAAGACATCGATTCAATGAGTGGCTGACTGATTTGGTAGAAAATACAACGCATCTTGATCCGGAATTTTATCGTAATGCCAGCAGCTATTTAAATACAGCAGAAAAAACACGCGCCAGTATATTAAAAACATTTACAGGTTATTTAGAAATATTTGCTAATCCCGTAATCAATGCTTCTGTTAGTGATAGCGATTTTGATTTACGTGAATTACGTAAAAAGAAAATGACAATCTATATCGGATTTTCAGAAAATGAAAAAGAGATGATCTCACCGTTGCTCACAATCTTTTGGCAGCAGCTAATTTCATTTATGACCACTGACATGCCAACGCCTAAAACTGAACCTTACGCAGTATTATGTCTAATGGAAGAGTTTTCAATTTTAGGCAGACTGGTTAATTTAAAAAGCTCACTAAAAATATTGCGCGGCTATCGTGTGCGTGTGCTGATTATTATTCAGTATTTAGCTCAAGTTTTAGAGCATTACTCAAAAGCAGAGGGCGAGGCATTTAAAAATATCAAAACCAAAGTGATATTTGCGCTAGACAGCCTTGAAGATGCCGAATACGTCAGTAAATTGCTAGGGATGCGTACAAAGCGCGTAACACAACGCAGTCAAAGTGTTGGCAGCAATAACAACTCATCCTCTCATTCGCATCATTTACAAGCTGTACCTTTGATGCGTCCAGAGGAAATTCAACGATTAAAATCAATAGATGCCATTGTTATTCGTACAGGTCATGCGCCTGTTAAAGCAAAACAATATCGATGGTATCAGACATCTGAATTAAAAAAATTGCCTTGTGGTGTTATCAAGGTACCAGAACAAAATCCGGTCATTATTCCGTTTGAAAAAAATAATGATTTTGAAAGCTCAGATGTTACTTCAACGAAAAAAATTGCTGATTTAGAGGCTGAAAAAATGAAAATTCAGGCAGAGTTTTTAACTGGTGCTGTGTTAAATGCGTTACAGGGTGATCAATAATTTTAATTAAAAGGAGAGTATAAAATGGAAAGAAAATTGTTACTAAAGACAATGTTACTGGGTGCGTGTATTTCATCGTTTGTGTTATTAAGCGGTTGTTCAGTGTCTGATATGAAAGAAGCAGTAGGGGTGGGCAATGCAACGCGCACATCAAATGTAAAATTGAAACCAATACAAGCGTCGCAGGTAAGAATTTACAATCGTATACCTGCGCACTATAAAGTAGTCGGCAGAATATCCGCTGATAATTATTCGTTGATTGGTATGGAGCATTCGCAGAAAAACGTTATATCAGAGCTTAAAAAACAAGCAGCATCATTGGGTGCAAATGGGGTATTGCTTATTCATTCAGGATTGGATCAGACAACGGCGGAAGCAATTCTAGTAAAATAATTTTTTAAATTTACATGCCAGAAAATGCGGCAAGTTTTTGCCGCTTTTTTATGACTTTAACTTTTCATTTATATTTTTTTCTAATTTGGATAATCCGTTTGTAATGTCTTTGAATGAGGGTGGTGTTCCATTAAACATACCTGCATTAATCATTTGTATGTAATCTTTTTCCAAATTCTTCAGGTAGTTTTCATTTGGTATTAAGCGAAGCCTACCTGAAAGGCAGTCGTCATAATCTACGAAGCTATAATGAAAGAATGCTTTTTTATGCTCAACGACATTTTCTAAAATTTCAAAATTCGATAGCGCTTCGATACCTACCCATGAATTATTTAGCATGTATACATCATACCAATGACGAGAATACCGATCTGGCGTTGGTTTTGTATTATCTTTAAAGCACTCAACATGAATAAGCGTTAATTTTTCGAAAAAGGTACGTATTGGAGACAAGGTGTTAACAACAGGCATAGGTAAACCCAGTTCAACATTGATCACATCAGAAATATAAGTTTTTAGCGGATGTTTTTCACAAGGTTCTGTGCTATTTCTGGCGCCGAACTCAATAAAAACATGGTCTTTCAAATAATTTTTATTATTATTCTCTGTAACCAAATAATCGCCATTTTCAGTTGTTAAATAGTTGCCATCTTGGGTAGTTAAAAACGCCGAACTGACAACACTTGGATAATAGAATCGCAATTCCTCTCCATTAGGATTCAATGTGATATCAAACGAGCCTTTTGGTAGTGATTTATTAATTTCTTTTTTGAGGTAGGGCAGTACCGTTTCAGAAATATATATTTTAAGTTTATTTTTTAATTCCGGTGTGATTTTTTTATCAAGTTGTGTTCGACTGGTGTTTTCTAAATCCAGATCAGGTTTAAAATTATGATAGTCAACACTGATATCACAATCTTCAGAAAATCGGTTAATTAAATTGAAAACTTTTGATAACGATGTTCCGCCTCTAAATGCCATTTGCATTTCGGTCAATGAGAATATTTTTTCAAGAAGCCAGCAAATCCATATATCTTTTTCAATAATGATTGGTGGCATACCTAATTGATCCGCAGACCTTTCAATTAATGCGGCTTGTTCTGGCGCTGACAGGGTAAAAAAATTATTAGGCATGTATATTCTCTTTTTGATAGCGGTAAAAAACATCCGCCATCCATGCGGGCATTTTATCGGATAATTGTGTTGTTTGAATAAATTCTTTTTCAGTAATAACAGATTTAATTTTTTCAATCGTATTGGGCGTTACATTTTTACGACCAACAAAATTTAATGCGCAAATCACTAAACCTGGCGTTGTTCCGGGTGCGATTAATCGACTGGGATTAACGTGTTTTAATTTAACCTTTGTATTATTAAATTTTAAAACTCGTGTATTGCCACTGGTATAAAATATTGGTTGCATAGGTACTTGAGTTGTTAATTGAAGCATTCTTGCCGCCTCAGCGCCTTGCACAGTGATTGTTTCGCCTGTTGATTTGGAGAGTGACACTGCAATCTCAAACGCGCTAGGTAATATCTCTCCGACCAACGCGCTTTGCTTTGGCTTCACAAATACACCGCGCGCTACACGCTTTATTTCTCCGGCTTTGACAAGACGATTGAGAAGCTGTCGAATGTTGTCGGTGGTAGAGAACGCACGCAAGCTGCTCGAAGGAAAGCTTTTACCTTCCGGCAGTTCATGTATGTACTGTTTAATCATCGAAGATGCTGTCATTTTTCACCTCATTATGTCACGAATTATAACATAAAACGTGACGTAATTACAAAAAACAACATTTAAAAATTAAAATAACCATTAAAATCAATAAAATACAAACATGTCACGAACTATGTAATAAAACGTGACAAAAAATCAAGCGAAAGAACCCCAATTTTTGTAGGGTAAATTTTAATCAGTGGAAGAACCGACAAAAGTGGCCGGTATTGGCTGTGACGGTTTTTGCCCCTTTATGTAGTTGTGTGCCGTCTAGAGGTCTATGAGAAGTGCAACGAAACCGCCTAAAATGAATTTTGAATTCTATTAGCAGCCCCCGAAATTGCACAAAAGATTTTTCATGTGCTATTTACTGTAAGTGCAAATGCGCCGAAATCTGTCATTCCGATTCTGGTAAAATCACATATTTGACCCAAATCTGTAACCCGGTTTCCTTTTACGGTGCCGGTGATTCACTAATTTCTTTTACACTCGCTCGTGGTTGAGTAGACCGACCAGATCACTCCAGTCAGCCCCTTCTTAGAACCGGACTTGCAGAATTACCGCATCCGGCTCCCGATAGATCAGTGTCCTCACACATGCTCAGCAAGTTTGGTACATCGATATTACTTTTCCCTTTTTCGGAAAATTAATTGTTTCGAGAATTTCAACACATCGTGTCCATGTCGTTCTCTTTTTCCCGCCGCGACGATTAAACCATCGCCAAATTAATCGTTTACTAAGAAAGATGAAATGATCAACTCGTCTCTCATTATCTGAGATATTGTGATAGTTCACCCACCCTCGAACGCCTTTACCAACTGTATCTAATATTGCATTGGCGTCTTTTGTATTTAAATTCTTTTTGAGAAAGATATTCATGCTTTTTAATTTACCGGAAAATCTATCGCGTCTACTGGTGAATTTTAATCGCCAATAACCACTTCTGGATTTTCCGAAATAGCATGTAAACCCCAAGAATTTAAATGTTGATAAACGTTTATTTTCAGCTTCGGCTCTACATGCAACTGTGTGTCCCGCAGGAATAATCTGCGATTTACCTAAGTGCATTTTAAGACCGTATTTATTTAATCGTTTTGGCAATGCTTCATAAAAGCGTTTTGCTTCTACTGCATTTTGAAATGCGAATACCATATCATCGGCAAACCTAATCAATTCTGCTCTACGTTCGATGTGTGTTTTCTTAATAGATTCAAACCACTCATCAATTACATAATGTAAATAGATATTTGAAATGACCGGTGAGATAATTGCGCCTTGCGGACAACCACGAGTATTTATAGTGACATTTTCACCTTGAATAATAGGCGTTTTCATCAATACTTCAATGAGTCTTAATAAACGCCTATCTGATATCTTTCTTTGTAGAAATTCCATCATCTCTTGATGTGGTATTTCGTTAAAGCATTTTTGAATATCAATTTCAATGATAGCACCATCCCAGTTACGGAATGTTGCTTTGTTTAATTTTCTCAAAGCATCATGACAATTCTTACCAGGTCGAAAACCATATGAGCACGGTAGAAATATTGGCTCGTATATTTTGCAAAGTATTTTATTGACGGCAAGTTGAACCAACTTGTCTTCAAAGCAAGATATTGCGAGCGGTCTAAAACTACCATCTTCTTTTGGTATTTCAGTAATTCTCGCTGGTTTTGGTTTATAAGTACCACGACGAATGCGTATGATGAGTTTATTAATATTCTCATCCAAGCATTTTCCGTAATCTATTTTTGTCATTTTATCTATACCGCAGGCCTTTTTCCCATCAAGCTCGCGATAAAGTTCCTTCAGCATATCAACATGAATTAGATGTCCTAAATTATTAAACACTAAATCATGGTTGTCTGCCGATAACTTGCCTATGCGATCAAGTTTCGTTAACCATGTTTTCCCGTCAGAGCTGAGTACGGACATTGTTTCTCTCTTCTCGCATGATCTATCTGTCAGTCCTTCGCTCAGCGATCATTACTCGCTTCATCGCTACTATGACCGACTCCGACTTCCATTAATCCATTTTTAATGCCTTGCGTTTTACACTTGTGCATTAAATACTGCATCCGTGCAGAGATTAGTGGATCTCCTGGGTTCCG
>Ga0210006_1000425_pt1 | contig 33148 bp, 40 predicted proteins | sample CryGey02umfilter_2_FD_185452 | JGI IMG/M metagenome (GOLD analysis project Ga0210006, IMG submission 185452) | Groundwater microbial communities from aquifer in Utah, USA - Crystal Geyser 4/10/14 0.2 um filter (SPAdes) (version 3) | ecosystem: Environmental > Aquatic > Deep subsurface >... | reverse complement strand
TATACTATCCTTAATAGGACAAAAGCTGTTGATTTTGACCTATTGACAAGCTTTTTCAATCGGCTATAATTATTAGATATAAACTAAAACAAACTTCTTTATAATAATCATAGTAAAAATATGGCCTTAGAAGACTTAATTATAGACCACAAACAAATATCAAAAGAGTTATTAGAGAAACTTCTCGCTGGAAGGGCTGAATTGATAAAGGAAAACGAAGGCGTGAGTTTGACAAGAATAAGCAATAATTACTCTAATAAAACAAGGGTTTTACTTTATTTATGCGGTAAAAAAGCATGGGAACTTTTAAGTTCAAATAAAGTCAACGCCTCTATTGAAGAACTTCAGAAAAATTTAGGCATCACAGGAAACACTATAAGGCCAATTTTAAAAGAACTTAAAGATTCTTATCAAGCCGAGTCAGAGAAAGGAAAATATAGAATTTTACCCAAGGGTGTATTTGAATTAGAAAAAACAATAGAACATGAAGACGGAAAAGAAAGAATAAATAAAACTAAACCCCAAAAAGGCGATAAATCAAGCAGGCAAGTTTCTAAAAGTGAATATATCAATAAACTACATAATGAAGGTTATTTTAAGGAACCAAGAAAAATGACTGATATAATGAACGAACTAAAAAAACTTGGTGTAAGTATTAAATTAACTAGTTTGCCCCCCTATCTTCTGCCACTAGTAAGAAAACGAAAGTTAAATAGAGAACAGATTACAGAGGGGAAAAGAAAAGTTTGGGTCTATAGATCAATTTAAATTTAGAAAATAAACAAAGAAAATTATTATGGAAATAGAAAAAGAAATAAATCAAATTAAAAACAAGTTGGATGATTACGAAAAGAGAATTTCTGCATTAGAGCGTTTATCCACAATTAAATCGGGAGTGGCTAAGAAGAAAGTCTCTGTTAAAGAATTTATATTGACGAAAAAACCAAAAAATGATAACCAAAAGACTTTGGCCATAGGTTATTATCTTGAGAATTATGAGAATTTATCTTCTCTTAATCGAAAAGACTTAGAAGAAGGTTTTAGATCCGCCAAAGAAGGCGTTCCAGCAAATATAAACGATAGAGTGAATCAGAATATTAAAAAGGGATATATGATGGAAACTAAAGACAAAAAAGACAATCTTCAGACTTGGACTTTAACTAATTCCGGCACAAGATATGTTGAGAATGATTTTAAAGAGTAAAGATATATGGACACAAAGAAAATAATTAAAGATACCGAAGCACTTATAAGTTTAATTTTAAAAGCCGCTTCTTCAATTACGAATAAAAAAATCAAAAACGAAACAGAAAAATGGGTTAATAATTATTATGGCGACCTTATCAATTTTTTATCTCTTAATTCGGGGGCGGTAAAAGCCCTTAGGTATTTAACCAAATCGATAAATAATCAGCGCTTATCACGGAAGAAATGGCTTAAAAATTTAGGAATTGTTAAAAAATCATTAAATAGCTTAAAATTTATTGAGGGAAAACAGATTTTAATTTTTGATCCAAACAAGCCATTTACAGCATATCAAATTTTGAAAGATTTATTTTCAAAAGCTAAGAAAGAAGTTTTTGTTTTTGATGGTTATGTAGAAGAAGGTACATTAGAAGTTTTGTCAGATATACCAGACAAAATTAAATTAAAAATTCTTACAAATAATACTTACGGTAAATTCTTAAGAGAATTGCCTAAATTTAAAAAAGAATTTTCAAGTTGCGAAGTAAGAAAATCAAACATTGTTCACGATAGATTTTTTATTATAGACGATAAATGCTTTATTTCCGGTACTTCGCTACATGCAGTAGGAAGTAAAAAATCATCTTACATTTTTGAAACCGATAAAGCTGTTGGGGAAATTTTAAAGAATCATTTTCATAATATCTGGAATCAAAGCAATAAAATATAAAACAAAAAAATCGGTGGCTCGCCCGCGAAGCGGGCAATGCGGGCGGGCAAAAAGGAAGGGGGTCTGGGGGAAGGAATTTTTGCCCGCCCGCCCCGTCATCTGGGGTGGGAAAGCGTTTCCGCAATTCCTGCGTCAGCAGGAAGGCAAAACAGAAAAATTTTCGTTTCCTTAATTGAAAAAAATTTGGGGGGCGTGCCATTAAAAGATGTTGAGAAAATTTTTCTGTTTTGCTCGCCGTCAGGCGAGCGGAAACGCTGGGCGGGATTTCTGCACGTCAGGGCAGAAATTGTTGCTCGAAAAAGGTTCGAGCTTCGTTCAGTAATTGCGACTAATAAAACTAATCAGTTTAAAATATAATTTCGTTCGCTAAATTGAATTTTAAAAAACTCGCCGCTACGGCGAGTTTTTAATTACCGTTATCACTATTGACAAAATCATATAGATAATATATAATCTGATATCCCGGAAATTGACTACGAAAAGAAGGAGGAAAAAATGAACCTTAAAAAATCACTACCTAAAGAACGTTTTGTGGGTCTTGGAGAACGTGACGGAGGAATCGCATATTATGACGAGTATCGCCTGGAAACTGTGCTATTGCCGCCTTTCCTAAGCAAGATTAAAACCCCTTATGGCCGCCATTGGGTCTTAAAAGAGTCAAGACAGAGCAGAAGCTCGGAATCGGGAGGCAAACGAGAGAACATTCTTCTTGCAAGGGCGAGAACTAAAAAAGAAGCCCTAACAGAATCTGCTCATTATCTGCGCTGGAAAAAAATACGATTCATAGAAGGAAATCGTACTTCGCGAGGTTACCTCATTGCAAAAAAAGGTGTCGGCGCTGATTGGGCAAAAGGGCGCATGCCGTAAACCGCAGATTTTCTCATTTTCAAAAAGGAGGGCTGAAAATGGATGCAAAGAATGTGTTGCAGATAGGGCCGACGACTGGCTGGCTATTCGCACAAAAGATTTATGACTTGCCGGCGCATCAAAAATTTCTGAAAGAAGCCGGCGCAAACGCAGTTGAACTGGTTATGTACCTTGAGGAAGAAGAAAGGCAAAGAACATCGCTGTCTGGCAAAATAGATGCCTCTTTTGTCTCTCTCCATTTGGATGACTACTATCCGGAAAAGTCATTGAGCAATCAGGCATTGCTTGTCAAAGCTATTTTTGATAAGCACCGGGCCGTCGCAGGCGTTATGCATCCCATTAATATTCCTGGTTTCTTTTTTGAGGCTCTGGCTGCCTTGGGAGTTTCTGTCGCCATAGAAAATATGGACGCAAATAAGCCCTGCGGCTATCATCCCAGAGAATTGTGGGACTTAATGGAGAAACACGACTTGGGGTTTGTCCTGGACAGCCAGCATGCCTTTGAGCACGACAAGGATATGCACCACGCGTGGGATTTGTTTGAGATGGGAAGAACCCGCCTTCGCTATCTCCATGTCAGCGGCCAAAGTCAGGAAAGCATTCATTCTCTGGTGCACAAATCCGAGAACGCCAAAATGATTGTTGATTTCGTCGGCAAAGTTCTTTCGCAAGTCAAAGTTCCAATCATTCTGGAAGGGAAATACACTACCGTCTCTGAGGTAAAAAAAGAAATAGACTTCCTGAAGCAGGAACTCGGCTTTTAATTCATTGTTTTTTACGGGCGATACAGAAACGTATCGCCCTTTTATTTTCAAGAGAGCGAGCGAAATGAAAATTTAATTTTCATTTCCGACCTGCGCTTCGCCGAAGGCTTCGGCAAGGCGAGACGAGTGCAGAAAACAAAGGGTAGCAAACCCTTTTGTTTTTTTCATAAATGCGCTAAGCCAGAAATATTAAAATGTTTTTCTTTGGCAAAAAGTAGTGGAGAAATTGGAATAATTTTTTGCTCCGAATTTATCCACAGAAGATAATTTGACAAAAACAAAATATTATTATATAACTTAATAAGTTCCTAAATTTGAATGTAAGGAGGCAAAAATGAAAAAAGGATGTAATTATCCAGAAATGGAAGGTATCGCAGACAACATGAATCCCGAAACCCTTTTGTCGCTCAAAGAAGATTTCTTAAATTTTGTCGGACAAAGACCGCACCTCAAACATTTTACCTTTGAAGAATTTATGAGCATAGCCAAACACTGTAGGGGTCTTTATGGACTAGTCAGCGATGGGAAAATAAAGATCAAAAAACGTCCTCTCATCGAACCGCCCCTCGCCGCAACCATGGATGAGGAACCGCAAATAATTTCATCTTGCCGCTATTCTCGAAAAATACCGCACATATTTTGTTCTTTACCAACCGGCATATGCAAAATCATTAGCAGCCCGAATCGGCTAAGACAATTCGACCTCCACGGCCGAACAAAACAATAATCCGTTTTTTTAAAAAATGAAAATATTGTCAGGGATTTGCCTGACAGCTCAACCCCGTTTCTTGTTTAGCAAGTTACGGGGGGTTTTTTATAAACAATCTGTCAAAAACCGCCTTTTTGTTTTAAAATATAGTTATGCCAGGTAGTAGAAATTCGACAGTCCCGCCGCTCGCCAGTAGCGGGACAAAACAGACTATGTATTTTTCACTAACTTGGCATAAAGAAATAAAACTTGTAATGATATTGTTCTATCATTCAAAGTCGAATTTTCACTACCTAGTATGCGCAAAAAAATTATAATTGGATTGGTTATTGCTGCGCTAATTGCCGGCGGCGGTTTTTTTATTGCTTATCAAAAAAGTCATTTTAAGGTTTCTAATGAATCTTTGGGTCAATCCCCTGCTTCGTTTACTAAAAATTACGAAAAAATCGCTGCCCAATTGCCCGAAGCGCAAAATTTAGAGAAAAATTTTTCAATACTCTGGTATTCTGATTTTGACGGAAATAGAGTTGTCGGCCTTTCGCCGGATGGAAAAATCGTCTGGGAGCAAAATATGGATACTCCTCCCATTCCGCCCCAAAGCTACAATGTTCATACAGAATACGTCACTTTAGCGCCAAACGGAAATCTGATTGTGGCTGACGGGGACGGCATGATGGTTCAAGAAATTGACCGCACAACACACGAACTTCTCTGGCAATACGGCAAAAGAAGCATCCAGGGCGCAACCGAAGGATTAATTCATCAACCAGACAAATCCTTTAAAATCAACGACCACGAAGTTTTGATTAACGACGGCAACAATCGCCGGGTGATTATCGTTGACCAAAATACCAATCAGATTGTCTGGCAATACGGCCATACTTTGCAAATGTCTTCTTCCACCGGCTATCTTTTAGGCAATACAAGCGCCCGTCCAATCAATGAAACCAAACAAATAATCATCACCGACACGCTTGAAAATAAAATTATGATAATTGACAGGGCAACAAAACAGATTCTCTGGGAATATAAAAAACCCGATGCCAAATGGCTGCAGCATGTCTTTCCGACGAGCGAAGGAACGTTTATTTTGGAAGACCGCCAGAAAAACGAAGTTTTTGAAATTAACCTTGAAGGAAAAATCTTGTGGACGCTCGGAAAACTTACTGACGGCTCAACTTTAAAATATCCGACCGACACGATTGCCTTGCCCAACGGCGATATTTTAATTGCCGAATCGGGCCGTTATAGAATAATAGAAGTTGTGCCCAAAACGGGTGAACTTGTTAAAACATGGAATGTTTCGGGTTTTGTCACTACCGTTGCAATTGATTACCAAACCCCGCCAAACAATGGCAATGAAATTATTGCCGGCAAATCTTTTGTTTTTGTCGGACCGCGCCAAAATATTCCCTCCGGCGCGCCCAACGATTACGGATTCTGGTCTTTTGCCGTCCCCGTTTCGGGCGTACTTTCCCGTTCCGGCCAGCCGACAATTGCTGATTTTAAGTGGCTCAAAGAACACAGCTGGAAAAGCATTGTTAATTTGAGAGTTGACGGCGAAAGAGACGAGGTAGGCGACGATACAAAAATTGAGGGCTTCAATAATTTAGGATTTAATTATTTGGCTTTGCCCATGGCCGACGGTTCTCCGCCGACAAACGAACAGGCAGAAAAATTTCTGGAATTTATGACAAATCCGGCAAATCAGCCCTCTCATGTTCACTGCCGGGGTGGTTATGGCAGAACAGGAGTGATGGTAGCCCTTTACCGCTACAGCGTCCAGGGCTGGTCTTGGCTAAAAGCGGCCGAAGAATCAGTTTTATTTGAAGGAGGTATCAGCGATTCGCAAAAAAATTGGCTTGAGCGCTGGGCGCAAAATCATGACCCGGGAAGCTTCGCAAAATAAATCTTGACTATTACTTTATGTCATGATATTTAATAGATATATCTTAAAAAATATTTTAGGATAGCAGGTGCTAAAAAAGTGTAATTTGGGATAGAGTCTTTATGCCAAGCCACGGAGAAATTATTAAGCGAGGGCATAAACTTTGAAGGGAGGACTTGTGCATTGATTCTAGATAAATGCAAGGACCGCCCTTGTCAGCATCTCTTTTGTTGGTGGAGTTTTTAGAGAAAATAGGCCGAAGCGATTCCTGCTAAGTCTATTCCTGCTATCCTAAAATTTTTGTTCCTTTAAAAAGGAGAGGAAAAATGAAAAAGATGAATTTTCTTAAGATTGCATTGTTGTTGTTTATTTTGATTTTTTTAGAAATGCCCGCTAAGTCGGAATATTACACAATAAAACCTTTTAACAAAGAATTTGAACAGGAAATAGAAAAATGTGCACAAAGAAGAGAACATAACATCCAGATTAAAGAATTTATAATACAAATTCTGGCATTAACAAAACCGGATCAAGATACCTGTCTAAAAATTGCAGAACTGATATTATCTTTACAACAGGCAAATCAACTGATTATAAAAAGTCAAAAGCAATTGGATGATTCTTCGGAAAATAATATAGTTGGGAGATTGCAAGAGGTCAAAAAAAATTTAAAAAAAGCAAACAAATTGCACATTGAAGTTCTGAATGATTTAGAGATGCTGCTAACTCCTTTTTTTATAAAACAACTGCCGACAATAAAGGCCTAATTTCAAAAAGCCCTGCGCATAAACTGCGGGCTTTTTTTATCCTGAGCTTGCCGAAGGATTATTTGCCCAAAGCCAATAACAGCGGTAAAATTAAATAAAGACATAGAAACCGACATTGAGACAACATGAAAAAAATACTTAAATTTTTTATTTTTCTGGCTGCTGTTGCTATTATTATAATCGTAGCCGATTATATTTATCGCTACGCTCAAAATAAAGAAGCGGATTCTTTGTTAGTTCAATTGATTCAAATAGTTTTGGAGAAAATAAAAATTTATGCCAGGTAGTGAAAACCAGGTAGTGAAAATTCGACTGGTTGCCGAAGGCAACAAAATATAAAAAGAGTCGAATTTCTACTACCTGGAAAATTCGACGGCGATTATGTTCCATTATGTACACATATTAAAAAGCACAAAGAGTGGCGATTTATATATTGGCTATACAGACGATTTAAGAAAAAGACCTATGGAACATAATCGCGGATTAAATTTTTCAACAAAACCAGGCATTCCCTGGCAATTAATACATTACGAGGCTTATCGTAATAAAAAAGATGCTGAAAGAAGAGAAAAATATCTTAAAACTAATCAAGGAAGTAGACTATTGAAAAGAATGCTAAAAGAATATTTTTATCAATCTAAAAAATAGTCGAATTTCTACTACCTGGTATGATTCAGCGCGGTATTGCCACATTCGGTCTTGATTTTGGGAAATGTCCGCCGTGGCTTTTTGAACGGATGGTCGCTTTGGGCAGACAAATGACATTGGCAATTGTGGCCGAAGAAGGACCAGAAGAATATATCAGGCGCCTGGCTGACCCTGCCTGGTTCCAGTCGCTGGGCACTGTTTTGGCTTTTGACTGGAATGCCTCCGGCTTAACTACAATTTTAACCGCCGCGCTCAAAGAAGCGGTCCGCGGCCAGGAAAGGGACCTCGGAGTTTTTATCTGCGGCGGCAAAGGGAAAACATCTTTGAAAACGCCCGACGAAATCAAAGTTTGGAGCGAAAGAATAAATCTGGCGCCGGAAAATTCCAAAGCTCTGGTTTATAATTCCCGTATGGCCGCAAAAGTTGACAGCGCCATGATTCAGGATGGTTTCCAAATTTATCACCATAGTTTCTTTTTTACAAAAAGCGGCGCCTGGACGGTTGTCCAGCAGGGAATGAATACGGCCAACCAGACCGCCCGTCGTTATCATTGGCATTCAAAAAACGTCAAAGATCTGGTTTGCGAGCCCCATTCTGCAATCGCCAGCCAAATAAAAATAAAAAGTGTTTTGGACCTGACTGCAAAAGCAAGCGGAAAAAATCGGGAAATATCAAAAGAGCTTGTAACGACGCAGGGATTTAATACCTTGATGAAAGATTTTATTATCCTTTCAAAGTATATTACTCCCTTATCGCAAACGGCAGATATTTCTGATATTTCCGGACAGCAACGAATGAAATTTCTTAACCTTGAAAATCTGGAATTTCGCGCTCATCCGGTTATAAACGAAGATTTTTCAAAAAGCAAATATCTGCAAAAGATTTTGTGGCGGCTGGCTGAAAATAAACCGGAAAGCTATGAAAAACTTTTGGCAACCGAGGGCGTCGGCCCAAAAACAATCCGGGCGCTTTCTCTTGTGGCAGAAGTGCTTTACGGCGCCAGACCTTCCTACCAAGACCCTGCCCGCTATAGCTTTGCCCACGGCGGCAAAGACGGCACGCCATACCCGGTTGACAGGATAACATACGACCAGACGATTCAAACAATGAAAAAATATGTTCAAAAAGCCCGACTGCCGTATCTTGAAAAACAGCACAGCCTAAAAATTCTTGACGCAAAAATAAAATCCGAAAAAAATCATAATCAGCCCTTTTAAATAATTTGCGTAGATAATCAAAAATCTACAATTATTTTTGAAAGGGAGAAAAATCATATGCCAATAAAAAAATTTTATATTAAAGAGGCAATAAAATTCGGCTGGGAGAAAATGAAAAGCAATTTCTGGATATTGGTTACGATTATTATTGTCGTCTGGCTAGTCGGCAGCTTGCCTGCCTGGATTGAAAAGGCAACCCAAGCAAAAACACCGGCGCTTTCTTTTGTATTTGCCATTATTTCCGTCTTGTTGCAATTTATAATTTCCATTGGCTTGATTAAAATTTCTTTAAAACTTTGCGACAGCCAAAAACCCAAAGTTTCTGACCTTTTTTCGGGCTATCCTTTATTTTTAAATTATCTCATAGTTTCAATCGTTTACGGGCTGATTGTGATGGCCGGATTTATTCTCCTTATTGTGCCGGGAATCATTTGGGCAATTAAATACCAATTTGCTCAATATCTGGTAATTGATAAAGGATACAAACCCATAGAAGCAATAAAAAAGAGCGGCCAAATCACCAAAGACGCCAAATGGAGTTTGCTTTTGCTGGGTTTATTAAGCGGCCTGATAAATGTGTTGGGGGCGATTGCTTTGGTTGTCGGCTTATTTGCCACTGTTCCCACAACTATGGTTGCCAAAGCTTTTGTCTATCGAAAACTGCTTGAGCATCCAGAAGCCGAAACCGAACCTCAATCTACTTCTCCCACTCCTCCTGTTCCCATAATTTAACACGTACAGGATAAGCGAAATTATGAAATATAAAATCGTAATTTTTATTTTTTTAGCGCTGGCAGCAGCCGGTTTTTATTTTCACAACGATATCGCTACGTTTTATTTGGGGCTCACCCAAAATTTATCGCAATTTGAAAAAATATCAATTGATTCCCTTATCAATAAAGTCCAGCAACCGGTCTCTTTGCCGCCGCCTCTGCGCCTGCCGGAACAAGCTACAGAATCTTTTTTAACCAAAGCCGGGACCATTAAATGGACAAACGAGCAACGAACGGCAAATAATCTGCCGCCGTTGGCTCAAAATCCAAAGCTTGATGCTGCCGCTCAAGCAAAAACTCAAGACATGCTGAGGCTACAATATTTTGGCCATGTTTCGCCTTCGGGCGCAGGAGCAGCTGATTTGGCAAAAAATGCGGGCTATCAGTTCATTGCGATTGGAGAAAATTTGGCCATGGGCGATTTCAAAGATGATCAGGCTTTAGTTTTAGCCTGGATGAATAGTCCGGGACACCGCGCCAATATTTTAAATTCAAGATATACAGAAATCGGCGTGGCTGTTTTGAGAGGAAGTTTTGAAAACCAGACAACTTGGCTGGCGGTTCAAGAATTCGGCCTGCCTTTATCGGCTTGCCCGCAACCCGACGCAAAAATTAAGATTGCGATTGATTCTTATAATAGCCAGCTTGAGCAATGGAGCCAAACGCTGCAAGCCCAAAAATCCGCGTTAGAAAATCCGCGGGGCTTGTCCAGAGAAGAATATATTAACAAAGTAAACACCTATAATGATTTAGTTAGTCAATATAACGCTTTTGTTGCTCAAATAAAAATTTTAATTAATCAATATAACAACCAGATTGAACTCTTTAATGAGTGCGTCAGATAATCAACTCTTTTATAATTTCCCAATTTGTTTTAAAATAGATTCAGCAACCCATATTGCCACCGTATAAAAATTAATTCCTTCTTTAAAGAAAAGTTTAAAAAATGGCGAACTTTTTATTATTTATATCAAGCGTAATAAAGAAAATTTTTAAATTCTTTTTCTGGCTGATTGCCCTTGTTTTGTTTGCAATTTTTATTCTCTGGGCAGTGGGAAAATTCCATCCTATTTTTGATATCGGCATAGATAATTATGTCATAAAAATAATAAATTTAATAAGGGCCTACTTAGGCCTTAAATAAATATGCCAGGTAGTGAAAACCAGGTAGTGAAAATTCGACTGGTTGCCGAAGGCAACAAAATATAAAAAGAGTCGAATTTCTACTACCTGGAAAATTCGACAAATTCGTCTGTCTGGACGAATCGAAAAAATTTCACAATCTGGCAATTTGTACTAATCAAGACTTTAGATTTAGATAACTAATTTAAATTAAAGTCGAATTTCTACTACCTGGTATGGACCAAGAAACATTAAATAAATTCGAGGAATTAGACAAAAAGCTTGACCAGATCTGGCGCTCGGCAGAAAAAACGAGAAAATATTTCCTCTGGATGCTCATTATTAGTCTGGCCGTTATAGTTCTGCCTCTAATTGGCCTCGCTTTTGTCATTCCCCAATTTATTAATATTTATACCAATTCAGGCCTCGGCTTATAAAAAGCCTTAAAAAATATTTAATCAACGAAAAAATAAAATCATGGAGAAACATTCATTAATCAGAACTGTTTATCTTTATATTTTTGCCATGCTGGGGCTGGTGCTTTTGACTATCGGAGGCGTCAGGTTTGCTGACATGGGCTTAAAAGCATTTGTCTTCACGAAAGCTGACGAGGAACAAAGGCTATATAATAAGCAGCCTTCTTTTGCGCCAGTCTCAACAGATAAATTGGGGTCTCTTGCTTCAGACAGTCAGACAACACTCTCTGAATCAGAAAGGCAAAACATTCGGCAGTGGCTCTCGGATTATAAAAATTGGCAAGAGCAGAAAACAAATATTGACCCCGTAACGGCCCAGAGGCACCGCGATGCATCGCTTAATCTTGCGCTGATTTTAATCGGCTTGCCCTTGTATCTGTATCACTGGGCAACGATAAAAAAGGACTCAAAAGCAAAGGTCCAATAATTAAAAAATAAAAAAACACGATGGAGCAATTTTTGATTAACAATCCTTGGGTTATTTGGCTGGCTATCTTATGGACTCTACCCTGGAAAGGAGTAGCGCTCTGGAAATCCGCCCGCAACGGCCAAAAAATCTGGTTCGTTGTACTTTTAATATTGAACACTCTGGCAATTCTGGAAATTCTTTACATTTTTGTTTTTGGAAGAAAGAAAAAAGAAATAATTCAACAACAATAAAAATCAGGCCTGGCTTTTGTTCCTTTAAAGCTACGGCCTGGCAAGAGGAGGTAATAAATATGAAATGGAAAAAAGCAGTCCTTTTTGGCATTTTAATTTGGATTTTAATGTTCGTCATCGTTTCGGCTTTTATTGCCTTTAAAATTTATTATCCGTATTTATGGGCAAGAATATTTTTGGCTTTGATTTCGGGCACGATTTCTTTCATTTTGGCAGGATACCTAAAACCAAAAAAGGCGAGCGTCGCCCTTGTCTATGGAATAATCTTTTTGGCAGTGGGCGTAATTTTAGACGCGCTAATAACCATACGATTTAATCCCGCAATTTTTGGCACCCGTTCGCTTTGGCTCGGATATTTTTTGGTTTTGATAGCGCCTCTTTTGAGAATAAAAAAAACTCCAAGAGCCATTCCCTGCCCAAAATAACTAAAACCCAGATGAAAAGATTTGTTTTTTTTGCGATTTTTTTTATTATTTTTGTAGCTGTTTTTCTTGTATGGTTTAATTATAAATCCGCTGAATCCGGCTTTAGTTCGTTTCAGATAAACGGCGCCAAATTTTTTATTGAAATTGCCGATACTGCCCAAAAGCGCGCTTTGGGGCTTTCGGGTAAAGACAGCCTGCCCCAAAATCAAGGCATGCTTTTTATTTTTAGCCAGCCCGGTTATTATTCTTTCTGGATGAAAGAAATGCGGTTTGCGCTTGACTTTGTCTGGATTCGAGACCGCAAGGTGGTCCAGATAAATCAAAATGTAAAACCTGCCGATTTCCAGCCACCGGAAAGCTTAAGAGCAAATCAGCCAATAGACGCAGTGCTTGAGATAAACGCTGGTATGGCGCAAAAATTAAATATGAAAATCGGCGATAAAGTTGAGTATTAATATAAATATGAGAAAAGTTATCTTAATCATTACGGTTGCCATCGGATTTTTTATTCCCCTTAGCGTTTTTGCCCAAGAGAAAATAGGCAGTTTTGATGTGACAATTAAAATTAACTCCGACGCCAGTATCCAGGTCAGCGAACAAATAAAATTGGATTTTGATAATCTGCCTGGAAAACATGGTATTTTTCGCGATATCCCGATAAAATATGCGGCCAGAGGCGGTAATTTCAACTTGAGAATTTCTGATATTTCAGTTTCTGACGAAAACGGCACCCTTTATCCTTATACAATTTCCTACCCCTCCAACACCATCCAAATTAAAATAGGCGATCCTGATAAATTAGTCAGCGGCCAAATACTATACATAATAAATTATAAAATCAACCGGGCGATAAATTATTTTGATGACCATGATGAGCTTTATTGGAACGCAACGGGCAACGAATGGCAGGTGCCGATTGAAAAATCCTCGGCAAAAGTTATCCTGCCAAACCCAATTGAAAAAATGCAGGCCCAAGCCGCGTGTTTTGCCGGCGATTTTGGCAGCCAGGCCCCATGTCTTGGCATTGATTATGAATATCAAACAGATAATCAGGTTAACGCTGTAATTTTTACTCAACCTTCGCTATTTACGCCTGACCAGAGCCTAACAATTGTTGTGGGCTGGCCAAAAGGAATTGTGGCCCAGCCCTCAGTGCTCCAAAACATTTTTGATACTCTCAAAGATAACTGGATTTTGGTATTACCGCTCTTCACTTTAATTATTATGTTTTACCTTTGGCGGACCCGCGGCCGCGACCCCAAAGGCAGAGGAACGATTATTGCCCAATACGAAGCGCCGGACAACCTGACCCCTGCCCAAATCGGCACCTTGATTGACGAAAGGGTTGACCAAAAAGACATATCTTCAGAAATTATCTATCTGGCAACAAAAGGTTACCTTAAAATCACCCGAACCGAAAATAAAGGATTTATTTTCAAACATGAAGATTATCTTTTGGAAAAACTAAAAGAGCCTGATGACCTGCAAAATTTTGATAAAAAAATAATAGATGGTTTGTTTTCGCACGGCGACCATAAAACAGTCAAACTTTCTGATCTAAAAAATATATTTTACAAAGAGCTGCCTGATGTAAAAAATAAAATATTTGATTCTCTGATTTTGAGCGGTTACTTCCCGGAAAAACCGAGCAAAACTCAGGGTAAATACATAATAATCGGTGCTTTGCTTTTGTTTGGGACGACCTTGCTTGCCAAGCTGCTCGGCGGCATAATCGGGACATTCGCTATCGGCAGTTTAATCGCTTCGGGAATCATAATTATAATTTTTGGCACGGTTATGCCGGTTAAAACAAAAAGGGGAGTTGACGCAAAAGAATATATTTTGGGCTTAAAAGAATATCTGCAAGTGGCAGAAAAAGACAGAATAAAATTTCATAATGCCCCCGAAAAAAATCCCGAACATTTTGAAAAGCTTTTGCCCTATGCCATGATTTTGGGAGTTGAGCGCGAATGGGCAGAGCAATTTAAAAATATTTATAATCAGCCGCCAAGCTGGTATAGCGACTCATTGGGAGGCACGTTCAATTCTATAATCCTTATCAGCGCTTTGAATAATTTTAACCACTCCTCTCAAGCCGCAATGTTTTCGGCTCCAGGGGGCGGCGCAGCCGGAGGCGGAAGCGGGTTTGGCGGCGGCGGATTTTCGGGCGGCGGCTTTGGCGGAGGCGGCGGGGGCAGCTGGTAGTTTAACAACATACTAATACGCAATTACTTTATATCAAAAAGGCTGCCAAAATCAAAGTGATGTTTAAAAAAGAATTTTGCCTTAAGGGAGGACGATATGCGGCGAATGAAAAAGGTAAAAAAGTGGTGGAGAAAACATCCAAAATGCCAATCCTGTCATAATGGGATCATGGGGGCAGATTCTACGAAACCCTATGCGGCGGCTCGGGAATCAGAAAAGAGTGCTGCCCGTCGTGCTACAAACTATGGGAAAATGATTTCGAAAGAATCAAGCAATGGGCCCACAGAAAGATGTACAAAATTCCCGCGCCGGAAGAGATTGTACGATATGTGTTAAGAAATAAAAACCAGTTGATAAAAAAGACAGGAAAAAAATAAAAGATATTAAAAGGCGAGTAAATGTTACCCGCCTTAATTCTTAATATAATAACTTAAGGCAATCTTGCAAAAATTTATTAAGAACAAATTGATACAACGATACAACAACATAATAACACAAGCTCAATTACATATCTCACGATCGTGAAATATGTAATTGATTTATTTATACGATTTGGTAAAATAAAAACAAAGGAATAATTTCTTATTAATATTTTTTTCATTAATGCCATGAAGGGCGAAATAAAATTAAAAATCTTGGAATTTCTTGAAGGTTCGGCGCAATTTGTTGATGATATGCTTTTTGTATTTTCTCTTCCCCATGGAACGTCTTATTCAAAAATGGAATATTTTTTAGAAAAACGCCGCGAACAAGCCGATAAAATAGTCCCTAAACAAATACGTAAACAGACGCGGCAATGTTTTAATGTTTTCTTTTATCGCCTCAAAAAAGACGGCCTAGTTGAAAAGAAAAACAAAAACAAAAAATCATTATTAAAACTAACCCCTAAGGGCAGAGAAATTTTACAAAAATTGCGCTCAACTATCTTACCGAATAATAAATACAAAAGTCAAAGCAATGATACTTTAAAAATTGTAATATTTGATATCCCTGAAAGGGAGCGAGAGAAAAGAGACTGGTTAAGAATCGCTTTGAAAAATTTAAATTTCAACATGGTCCAAAAGAGCGTATGGATCGGAAAAGCAAAATTACCTAAAGAATTTGTCCAAGACCTAAATCGCATGAATATTTTTACGTACGTTGAAATTTTTGCAGTCACAAAAGCCGGCAGTTTACGATCGTTAAAAGTTACCCAATAGTCTGTTTCCTTGCTTCATGGTATTCTAAATAAATTACATATTTCACGATCGTAAAATATGTAATTTGATAAAAAATGAATCTAGAAAAATTAGAAAAAAATTTAAAAGACAAACCAGCTTTTCAATTACGGCAGGCCAAAGAGACGGTTTTTAAGAATTTGATTGGCGACTGGCTGGATGCGACGAATTTACCGAGGGATCTGCGCCAAAAACTCAATCAAGAATGTCCGCTTAAAATTGACGCGGAGATTTTTGTTTCTGACGATAAAAATACAGTTAAGGCGCTAATAACGCTATCAGACGGCCTAAAGATTGAAACAGTTCTTATGCGCTATGAAGGCGGTCCGCCTCATTCCCGCGAGGCTCGCCCAAAAGGCGGCAGAAATACGGTCTGTGTTTCTTCGCAGGTCGGCTGTCCGTTGGGCTGCCTTTTTTGTGCTACCGGTCGCATGGGATTTAAAAGAAACCTTGGAACAGAAGAAATAATTGAACAGGTTTTATTTTTCGCACGCTATCTCAAGAAAGAAAACGAATGCATTAGCAACGTGGTCTTTATGGGCATGGGAGAGCCTTTTTTAAATTACGATAACGTTATCAAAGCCGCCAGAATCATCAACAACCAAAAAGAAGGGTTTGGCATCGGCAGCCGCCATGTCTCTATTTCAACAATCGGCATAACCGGAGGAATTGAAAAATTATCAGAGGATCCGCTTCAAATAAACCTTGCCATTTCTTTGCACGCAGCCAACAACGAACTGCGTTCAAAAATCGTACCGGCTAACAAAAAATATTCGATTGAAAAAATTATGGCCAGCGTTAAAAAATATCTAGCAAAAACTGGCAGAAAAGTGATGTTTGAATATATAATGATAAAAGGCCTTAATGATTCGCCAAACCACGCAAAAGAACTGGCAACGCTTGTAAAAAAGCTGGACAAGAAACTTTACATGGTAAACCTCATTTCATATAACAGGACCGGCATTTTTGACGCATCGGCGCAAGAAACAATAAAAAAATTTAAAGATATCCTGCGCAAAGAAGGGATAGAAGTGACTCAACGATACAAATTCGGCCAGGATATCAAAGCCGCCTGCGGGCAACTGGCTGGAAAATAATTTTGGCTCTTTAAAAAGAAAGGAGGAGGGAAATGAGATCGCCATATTTAAGTTGTGAAAAAATCAACAAGAGCAAGATAGTTTGTTCTAAAAAATGTCGGGCGCTCGCCGAGTATCAGACATTCTTAAAAATTCAATCGACTTCATCTGAATCTTTTGATGGCATCACTACTCTGCCTTATTTTTTTCGCTATATGCACGGCAATAACGCTTTTTTTGATCCTTTCAAAGACCAGTTTTTTTAGCTCTTTTAAATTTAAAGCACGATTGTCAATCGTACTTCTTTTTATTATTTCTGCTATTATATATAATGTAATAATTAAAAATTAAGATTATATGACAGAAAAAAAACATTTTACCGCCGAACAGGCTAAAAAAATCGGGGAAGCGCTTGGCATTGATTGGAGCAAGTTTGACGTTGAGCAATTTCGTATGGGCCTGGATGTGGAGCTTGAACACGGAACAATAGACCCCAAAACCAATGTCACAGGAGACGACCCGATAATGACCGGCAAAATTGCCCTGGCCCATTTAAACGAATTTTCCGACTATTACACGCGCCTTGACAAATTAGAAAAAGAGGCGGAGACCGAAGCACAAGCGCGCAAAACTTTTAATCCTTGATCATCTTAGACGCTTGCGCGTAGGACGCAGCCCCGCACCGATGACTTTATATTTCCAATTACAACAAATAGTCATCTGGTGCGTGGGCAGATGATTATTGGGCTAATAAAAAATAAAAAATCATGAACAGAAAAATTCTTATCGCTATCGGAATTATTTTTGCAATTATCGCAATAGTTGTTATTTTACGCAGCCCCGAAGACAGCTGGATTTGCCAAAACGGGCAGTGGGTAAAACACGGCAATCCTTCCAGCCCAATGCCAACCAGCGGCTGCGGAACTTCCCAGTCAACGCAAGAACCAGACATTATTGTTACCTCGCCGCAGTCAAATCAAATCATAACCAGTCCCCTTTCAATCGAAGGCAAAGCAAAAGGCTCCTGGTATTTTGAAGCAGTGGCACCGGTCAGACTGCTGGACGATAAAGGCAATGTTTTGGCATCGGGCCAGATTCAGACCCAGGGCGACTGGATGACTTCAGATTATGTGCCATTTAAAGCCGAGTTAACTTTTTCTTACAACGCCACAACTTCGGGCACACTTTTGTTTCATAATGACAATCCCTCGGGTTTGCCCGAAAATGACAAAGAATTCAACGTGTCCGTGCAATTAGTTCCGATTCAAACTCTTAACGTTAACGCATATTTTAATAATAATAACCTGGACCCGCAAATTTCCTGCAATAAAGTTTTCCCGGTTCAAAGACAGATTGCCAAAACGCAGACAGTTGCCATGGCGGCAGTTTCAGAATTATTAAAAGGGCCAAGCGACGCAGAAAAATCACAGGGTTATTACACAAATATCAATCCAGGCGTAAAAATTCAAAAAATGACGATTGAAAATGGCGTGGCTAAAGCCGATTTTGACGAAACGCTGGAGACTGCAGTCGGCGGCTCCTGCCGCGTCTCTGCCATCCGCGTCCAGATCACAGAAACTCTAAAACAGTTCCCGACGGTCCAAAGTGTAATAATCTCAATTAACGGCAGAACCGAAGACATCTTGCAGCCTTAATTTGATGAAATAAATTGCTCTTAATAACAAAAAGAAAAAAGGAGAAATTATTCTAATTTCTCCTTTTTTTGATTTTCTAATGGATTTAAAAATATCCTTTTACAAAACCGCAACCCCGTTTTTTTGTGGCTTTGCTTGTCAAAGGACCACTAAATAGATTGACCAGGGTTGCCAGCCGAACCACCCGCTGCTTTACTTCGTCGATAGCGAACCTCGGTGCGCCATTCTCTGTCAAATCCCTGACCGCTTCTTGGTTCATCAACAACTGCTCTTCAAATACGTTCTGAAAGCCCATTTTTTCCATCGTCCACCTCCTTTTTAATCCGCTATTAAAACAACCATGTCTTCTTCTGTGATTTCCCCCTCCCTGATGCGTTCAACTATTTCCTTATTAACTTTCCCCTCCTGTATTTTTGCCAATATCAGGTCAAATTTTTCCTCCGTCAGGCCGAGCCCTCCAAGATTATCAATAAGCCTCTTAATACCGTTAATTGCTGCGTCTTTTGCCAACATGTTTTTCCTCCTTTCTCTTTGACTTGTTAAAAAACAAAAAACTGGTCGGAGACCAGTCTGATAGATTATTGTCATCTTCCTCTTTTATCTTAAACAGACTAGCTCCTTAACCAGGCGTAATAAAAATAAAAGTAAAGGTAAGATTGCTTAATCACGCTCAGAATCATATTGATTTAAGGATAATTCCAATACCGGCCACCGTCAATATTCGATATCCACAAAGCGCTTTTAAAAAATAAAGCTCTGCCACAACGGCTCCTTATATGAATCCCGGCAAAAATCCAGGTGGGTGTCCGCGCAACAACGTTCCGAACGAATCAGTAACGCTATTGCATAAAGACTCCCTTGAAAAACAATTTGATCCAAGATCATTAAAGAGCACGATACAGCAAAGCTAATTATATTTTAGCAACTACTCATCTTGTGTCAAGGTGGGTTTAAAATTTTTTTTATTGACATCTTTTATATAGGGTAAATTTCCATTCATCCATCGGTATATAACAAAAAATGGCAAACCGGTCATCAAAATAATAGAAAACCATTTATGTTTTTGCCCGGAAAAAGGCATTGAGTAAGACATTTGTTATAATTCCTAATTTCTAATTCCTAATCCAGTGCCGCGGAGCGGCACTTTATTGGAAATTGGAAATTAAAAATTGAAAATTTATTCTAATATCCCGTCTAAATTTACATCGTACAAAATTGATTCCTGGACCAATCGGTATTTTAAAATTTCTTCATCTTGAAACCAAATTTTAATTTCTTTTTCTGCTTCGCCTACGCTGCCCGAAGCATGGATTAAATTTCTGACCGCCCTTTCGTCCGTGTCTCCCAAGGCATAAGAATCAATTGTCAAATCGCCTCTTATGGTTCCCACATCGGATGTCAAGGGCTCTGTCCCGCCTGAGATTTTTCTTATTACCCCGACTGCTTCATTACCCTGCCAGACCATGACCACCATTGGCCCGGAAGTCAAATATTTAATCAGCCTTCCCAAAACATCTTCCCCGCATTTAACCGGGTCTTGGTATGGAGACTTCAGGCATTTTTTTTCATAAGCGGCCATTGATTTTTCGCCAACAGATTTTAGCCAGCCTTCGTTGGATAAATAATGTTCTTTGACCGTTTTTTCGCTGGGAATCAAAAATTTTAAGCCAACCAGCTTAAGGCCGGTCTGCTCATAGCGGCGTATTATTTCGCCGATAAGCGAGCGCTGGATTCCGTCCGGCTTGATTAAAACTAATGTTCTTTCGCGTTGTTCAATTGGCATACCAGGTAGTGAAAATTCGACTTGTTATTGATAAATTATCAATAGCTGAGTCGTTTAATAAAATTACGGATGCCACGTAGTAAAATCCTTGCTGTTTTTTGTCCCGCGAAGCGGGACGGTCGAATTTCTACTACCTGGCATATTTTTAGTAAAAAAAGTTACCGCGCAGCGGCATTTCTAATATAACAAAAAAAATAATACTATGCAAATTTCTAAAAAGAAAAAAACTATCGCTACTATTGACAATTATTAACTTTTATAATATGATATAGAACACAACTGAAAGGAGGGACAGAATGGAAAAAGAAAAAATTCTTGTTTTTTTAAGAAATATGCCAAAAGTGGAGGCGTTAACTCTGGAGCAAATAGCTTCCAGAATCAAGGCGGCCAAAGCTGATTTTCCGGAAATCCTTCCGGAAGTAAAAGATGTTTATGTCAAGGACAACAATCTTATCCTTGAGATAAAAGGCATGCGCCTTAAAATAGACGGGCCTACCCTGCTTGAGATAAGTCGTAAGCGCATTCCAGAGGCATAAAAAATTAGAGGCGATGAATTATTTTTCATCGCCTTTTTCTTTTTTCAAATCCGCAGAATAACCTTTGAATCTCATCTTGTCCGGCGGCACTCCGTTGTTCAAACAGACTACTCCCTCAAAAAGCTTCTCAGGCCCAGAGAAACGAGGAGTTATATCTTTTTCTTCTAAATTTGGAACTTCAAAAAAACCCCTGTCTTCTTCTCCACTTACCTTGTCTAAAGGATCTCGCAATATTGTGCAAGCTAACTTCCACCTTTTATCCCAACCGGGTGTCTCCCAAAGCCCCTCTTTTTTAACTTCTTCTACATCTTGCATACTGATAGATTTTACCGGCCAAATGCCTATGGTTAACGCTTTCCTCACAACTTCTCTAACTCTTTCCTGCTCTTCTTGTGAAATCATTCTTTCTGTTGGTTTTTTTATTAATCCCTTTTTTAGCTGCTCCCGAATCTCCTGTCTTGCTTTTTCATTGATAGAATCGATTTCTTTTACTAGGTCTTCTTCGTTAATTTGCTCTTGATTTTTATCAGACTCTTCATCGTTTTGTTCTGGCATTTCATTATTCATGTATTTTTTAAAATTATTCATTAAACAGCATTGCTGCTCCTAGCGCCCCACCGTAACGGCCAAGTCTGCTGAAAAACACATTCGTTTCTTTGGCAGCCGGGGAAACAACATATTTTTGCATCTGATATCTGATCCCCGGCATAAGGATACTTTCTGCCCAGCTGATGCCACCGCTTAAAATCACAGCTTCCGGGTCAAACATGTTTATAATATTAGCAATTCCGATTCCCAAGTTTTTCCCCAGCTCCTCCATTGTTTTTTTCGTCTTTTCGTCTCCCTCCGCAATTTTTTTTTCCGCTCCAAGCGAGCCAAATGCTAGCGATTTCTCGATAAATTTATTTGACGCTAAATCCTCAAGGTTAAGGCCTTTTTCATTATTAATAATTGTATGCCCCACATCACCGGTTGAACCATGCGCTCCATAGCTTGTTTTACCTTCAAAAGTCCAGGCACCGCCGACTCCCGAACCGATCGTCAAATAATAAATGTTATGCAAATTTTGCGCCTGTCCGATTGCTTTTTCAGCAGCCAAAAAACAATGAACATCATGCTCTATTTTAACTTTAGTTGGCTTGAAATGCTCCTCCAAAATCTTTTTCAGCGGCTGATTGTCCAAACAAGGAATATTTGGGCTTTTAAGAACAATTTCGCGCGGCCTATCTAAAATGCCAGCCACGCCGACGCCAATGCCGGCAAGCTCGCCAAAACTTTTTCCTTCGGTTAATTCTTTTCGATTTTTTTCCAGCACCTCGATTAATTTTTCCAGGCTGTTTGGCGTTTCTTGAATTTTAGAATCAATTATTTTTTTTTCATTGACCAGCGCCGCCTTGATTGAATAGGCGCCGATATCAAATCCTAAATAGTACATAAAATTTATAATTGCTCTAATTACTCTAATTTCTAATCCAGTCCCGACGTAACGTCGGGACATTTTAGGCCAATTAGGTTAATTAGGAATCCTCATTATTTAATTGTTCTAGTTTTTCATATTCCATTTTTGTCATTATAAAATAAATCTATTAAAAAATCAAAAAATATCTTATTAATTATCGGCAATTGGCTTGAATCGAATATTTTTCTAAATCGCTTAAAATTTCAATGCCGCCACAAAGGTCGGTCCGATAAATTTCTACATCTTTTAGTTTATCCAGTGTTTCTTGCGCCGGGTGGCCGTAGCGGTTATTTTTGCCAACCTGGATTACTGCCGTTTCCGGCGAAACTGCATCCAAAAACTTCTGGCTGGTTGAATTCTTGCTGCCGTGATGACCAACGTCTAAAATATCGGCATCAATTTTTGCGCCGCTTTGAAGTAAATAAAATTCAGTCGGCTCTTCCGCGTCGCCGGTAAATAAAAATGAATTTTTGCCGTAAGTAAGTTTGGCCACAATTGAGCTTGAATTGGTATTTGAAAAACTCTGGCCGACTAAGCTTTTGGCAGGAAACAAAATTTCCAACAAAAATTGATCCCCTATTTTTATCTTCTGGCCGGCCAAAGCATATATTAACGAAATATTCTTTTCTTTAATAATTTTGTGCCATTCCTGATATAGGGCAGTGGGATCGGCAATACCCGTTTCAATGATGCTCACAACCGAATACCTTTTTAAAACCTCAATCAAACCGGCCAAATGGTCCGAGTCAGGATGCGTTAAAATAAGCAAATCTATGTTTTTATCAAAATAAGGCATGGCCGAGGATAATTTTTCAACCACCGAACCGTCCGGCCCGCCGTCAATCAAAATTTGGCTGCCGCCGGGCTCCTCAATAAATACGGCTTTGCCCTGGCCAATATCAAAAAAAATAACTTTTAAATTTGCGCTTCCCGCTTTGGCAAAAACCGCTGTCCAGACCAAAATCACGCCAATTAACAGCACGCCGAGCCAGGCAAAGATAAATTTTTGTCTAAATTTTTTAAACATACGAAATCAATTTTTGTATACAATAAAAATTTTGCAAGAGAATCGCGTTTTAATTCGCCATCGTGAAAAATAATCAGAAAATCGAGATGAGGCGAAGGATAAAAATGACATGCTGTGCCTTTGGGCCGCCAGCAGGCGGTGCATAGTCATTTTTATCGTGAGCCGAATCCGATTTTCTTTATTTTTGAGCGTGGCGAGAGCTTTTTGGTTACTATATCTGGGCAGAAAAAGTAACCCCTTGACGCCTTTGGATAAAGGCGGTTCCTGCTGCCAAAAAGCGGCAAAGTTATTTTTCTGCCCATTTTTCAACCAAAATTTCCTTCTTTTTATTATAAAATAAATAAAGCAAACCGATTAATATCAGATAATAAAAAATCACAAACGGCCAGCCCCAATTCATTTTAATTGATGACAGAGGCAGACCGGCAAAAAATTTAATGGCTCCAATTTCAAACGTTAAAAACAGCCAGGCGAGCCAGCCAAAAATTTTTGCGCCCCCTATCCAAATAATGCCTACACCGCCGGCTAAAAAACCAACCAACATAGTCAGAGGAATAAAAAGCAAAACTACCAAATTGGCCAAAGGCGAAATGATTGAAAGCTGGCCAAAATAAACAATTAGTATCGGCAAAACCGCCAGCTGAGCCGAAAGAGTGGCAGTTAAAACCTCTCTCAAACCAAATATTTTAGGCAGGTTTTTCAAAGCTTTTTCAAAAAACGGTGCCAGCCACACCAGCCCCGCGGTGGCCAAAAAAGAAAGCTGAAAACCGATATCAAAACGCAAAATTTTTGGATTCAAATATATCATTACAGCTCCGGCAAAAACAAGCGCGTTTCTGACATTATACATTCTGCCTGCGTGTCGCGCAAGCAACACCAAAATTCCCATAATGGCGGCTCTGACAACAGAAGCCGAGGCGCCGGTCAGGATTGTAAAAAATAAAATTGCCGCGACTGCCAGCCAAAACCGCAGTGAGCGGCGCAGCATAAGCCAGCCAAAAATGGTCATGAAAAAAGAGGCAATAATGCTGATATTGTAGCCGGAAAGCGCCACGATATGAGAAGTGCCGGTCTTTTTAAAAGCATCCGATAATTCGGGGCTGATTTGTTTGTTTTGGCCTAAATTTAAACCGGCCAAAAAACTTGCCTGCGGCTCGCCCATCAATGATTCAATTGAATTTTCATATTTTTGCTTCAGGCTAAAAAGTATCTGCTTAATATAATTGCCCTGATTCTGCGCCAAAATTTTTATTTCCGGATTCAAAATAATTGAATATATGTCGCTTTTTGCCAGATATGTTTTGTAATCAAATCCGTCATCTGACGGACCAAAACTTTCTGGTTCTTCCAATCTGCCGGAGATCTCTAACAGATCGCCGTATTGATATATAGGATAGGGTTTAACCGTAATCAGCGCAAGACCGTTTACTGCCGCAGTTTTGCCGCTCACCATTATTTGCCGCGCTTCCAATATTAATTTTTGCGAAGTCTGCCGCCTGTCCGGCAAATCGTTGATCACGCCGACAATTTTAAGCCGCCCCTCACCGTTTAATTGGCTTAAAGTTCCAACCTGCTCTTTTTCTAAAAATCTTGCCCCGCCGAGAGCCATAATCATCAAGCAAAATGCGGCAATGATAGTTTTTTTAATTGGCCAAAAAACGCTGGTCAAAATCATTCCCAAAATAAAAAATCCCCCGAGGGCAATAAAGGGAATTTTGACTAAAGACTCAATAAACACTCCAACTACAAATGATAAACAGAAATAGAGAAAAATTTTTGATTTTGTCACATATTTAGTTTACACTCTTATCTCGCAAGTTTCAAAAAAGGGCTTTATAAGCTGACAAAATTGCCCCAATTTTTCGTCCGAATAAGGCCTGATTTTTTCATATGACTCATCCAGCGTGTTTTCGGGCCGGAACTGCTGCAAAAAATATTTTTTGGCGCCCTCAAGCCATTTGGCAATGCTCAAAAAATCTTCTTTTTTATGGAGTTTAGGCACGACTGTCGTACGGAATTCATAATCGGGGAAGCTCCGCAAAAGCTCCGTGCTTTCATTGATTTTTTCAAGATCTATATTGGAACCGGCAATTTCCCCGTATTTTTCAAGCGGCCCCTTTATGTCCATGGCCGCATAGTCAACCAGGTTTTGTTTTGCCAAATTTTTTAAAACTTCCGGGTCGGTGCCGTTTGTGTCAAGCTTTGTCAAAAAACCCAATGCCTTGATTTTTTTTAAAAATTCGGGCAGGTCTTTCTGGATGGTCGGCTCTCCGCCCGAAACGCAAACGCCGTCAATTAAGCCCCGCCTTGTTCCCAAAAAATCAAAAAAATCCTGATCGGGCAAAAAAAGCTGATTTTTATATTTGCCTATCTGGACGAGTTCCGGATTATGGCAAAAAGGACAAGAAAAATTACAACCAGCAGTAAAAACTGTGGCCGCAACATGATTAGGGTAATCAACCAGGCTGACTTTTTGTAAACCGCCCAATAACATTAATTCAAAATGCAAAGTGCAAAAATCAAAATGACAGTTCAAAATTCAAAATTTTACATTTTGCATTGTCATTTTGCACTTTGATTTTTGATTTTTGAATTTTTATACAACTATTCCTTGTTTCGTTTTAATACCTGCTTTTTGTGGCAAGACATATTCTACCCTCTGCCTGTATTCTTCCTGCTTGCCTTTATGCCATTGCGAAACCGGCCTTAAATATCCGACAATGCGCGAATAAACTTCGCAGGGCTGTTTGATAACGCATTTGGGGCAAATAAAATGTTCGCCGGCAAGATATCCGTGCGTGGGGCAAATTGAAAAAGTCGGTGTAAAAGTGATATAGGGCAGATGGAACTTGTTAAAAACTGTCCGAATTAAATTTTTTACCGCTAAAACATCCGAAACTTTCTCTCCTATAAACATATGCAAAACTGTTCCGCCGGTATATTTGCATTGCAGCTCATCCTGAAGCTTAAGCGCCTCAAAAATATCATCCGTGTAATTGACGGGCAGCTGGGTGGAATTGGTATAGTATGGTTCTCTCTCTCCGGCGGTCAAAATATCGGGGTAAAGCTCTCTGTCTTTTTTAGCCAGGCGGTAGCTTGCGCCTTCGGCCGGCGTACTTTCAAGATTGAACATACTGCCCGTCTCCTCCTGGTATTTAACAAGGCGCTGGCGCATAAACTCCAAAATTTCAAGCGCCAGATTCTTTCCCTGCAAAGACCCGATGTTTTTGCCGGTAAAATTTAACATTGCTTCATTCATTCCGACCAAGCCAATGGTTGAAAAATGATTTGCCCAATATGAGCCGCGCATTTTTTTGACTCCCTCAAGATAATGGCTTGAATAGGGATAAAGGCCTTTTTCTATAAAATTATCCAGGGCTTTGCGCTTTATTTCCAAAGACTCTTTTGCCAGATCCATCAAATGGGCCAGCCGCTCCAAAAATTCTTTTTTTGTCTTGGAAAGATAGCCGATGCGGGACATATTGATTGTGACGACCCCGATTGAGCCGGTCAAAGGATTTGAGCCAAAAAGCCCTCCGCCGCGTTTATAAAGCTCGTGGTTGTCAAGTCTTAAGCGGCAGCACATGCTCCGCACGTCTTCGGGTTTCATATCCGACTGAATAAAATTTGAAAAGTAATTGACCCCGTATTTGGCCGTTGCTTCCCACATCGGTTTAAGCGCCTCGCTTTCCCAATCAAAATCTTTAGTGATATTTATTGTCGGAATCGGAAATGTAAAAACCCGGCCTTTTAAATCCCCTTCCATCATCACTTCGTAAAAAGCGCGGTTAAAAACATCCATCTCTTCCTGAAATTCGCCGTAGGTTTCTTTTTGCGCCACGCCTCCGACAATCGCCGGCTGCTTGGCAAGGCTGGCCGAGACGTTTATATCCAAAGTGACGTTTGTGAAAGGAGTCTGAAATCCTACGCGCGTCGGGATGGCCATACTGAATAAAAATTCCTGCATGCATTGCTTGACCTGCTGATAATTTAAATTATCATATCGGATGAAAGGCGCGAGCAACGTGTCAAAATTGGAAACTGCCTGGGCGCCGGCTGATTCGCCCTGAAGCGTATAGAAAAAATTGACAAGCTGCGCCAAAGCAGTTCGCAAATGTTTTGGCGGCTTTGACTCAACTTTGCCCGCCACTCCGCCAAATCCTTTTATAAGCAGGTCATATAAATCCCAGCCCATGCAATAGGGCGCTAAAATATCCAAATTATGAATGTGAAAATCTCCGGAATTGGCCGCGTCTCTGATTTCTTTTGGATAAATTTTATCCAGCCAATATTTTTTGGTGACGGCCGAGGTAATATAATGGTTAAGCCCCTGCAGAGAATAAGCCATGTTGGCATTCTCTTTGACCTGCCAGTCAAGCTCGCCGATATATTTGTCAACCATCTGAACCGCCTCGTCAATCGCGGTCTTACTTTCTCTGATGCGGCGATGCTGCTCTCTATATAATATGTAGGCGCGGGCCGTATCGACATATCCTTCCAAAATTAAAACCTCCTCAACAATATCCTGGATTTCTTCCACTTTGGGAATATCTCCTTTGCGGAATCGTCTGTTGAGAAGGTCGTAAACTTTTACGCTTATTTTTTTTGCATGCTTGCCATTCCCTTGATTGGTGGCGGTGATGGCTTTATGGATGGCATAGGTAATTTTTTCTTGCTCAAAATCAACAATTCGGCCATCCCTTTTTTGAACTTGAAGTATTTTTCCTTTGGCAGTCATATTTGTTAATTCTTTCAAGGACAAACCCCAAAACAAAGTATAACCAAAGGAAAGCTTAGCTTCCCCAAGGGAGCGAGAGGGACTTTTCCTTGTTTACCCTGTTAAATAAAAATCTGTGATTTTTAATTTGCTACGCAAATTATTTAACGGGGTGAATTTAAAAAATTTATTTTGTATCTTAATTTTACTCCATTGGCAAACGGCGTCAAACGGACAGGACTGTGGATAACTTTAGATAAGGTCAATTTTCTCCTCTGTTGCATTTTCCCACGATCGTACCAAAATGCCACAACAAAAACTCCGGCAAAAACCGGAGTTTTAGACTGACTTTTGAACTTAAATAGACTTCAAAAAATTTGGCCTGGTTGTATAAGTAAATAATTAAGATAAAGCAAAGAGATTATTACAAAAAGCACTAAGACGCCGTTAAAAATCAGTTTCGGATACTGAATTTTAATTTTAACAAAAATTTTGAGAGCCAGCGCGAGTAACACAATTCCGGCAATCACTAAATAAATTAGACTAATCATTTTTTTTGGCATTGACAATAAACGCTGCCAACGCGAAGCCCGCAAAGGCGCTTTTCCGCTATCGTCTGACAAAGTTAAAGCACCAGCCACCAAATCGCTTGATGTTTGATTTGATTGGATATTTTGAATCGCCATGTTTCCCGGTTCAGCTAGAGAAACAGGATTTTGCGCCGGCGTCGGTTTTGGAGGAACTGCGGCCGGATTTTTTGGCGCAGTCTGAGCCGATGCTTGAACTTTTGACAAAGCTGAGCTTAGCTCTGGCCGGCCAAAAAACTGGACGACAAAAATTGCTTCTCTTCCGTTATATAACCCTTTGGCCGTGGCAATTCCGATTTCAGAAAAACGATTATCCAAAATATTTTGCCTGTGGGCCGGCGAATTCATCCAGGCGTTTTCAATATCGGCCGAATCGGAGAAATTAACCGCTAAATTTTCACCGGCTCCGCTGTAAGCATAGCCGACTTTCTGCAGCCAATACCAGGGCGTCGCACCCGAAGGGCTGGTATGGGCAAAATAGCCGTTTTCGGCCATATCCTGCGCTTTGAGCATGGCCGCCTGCTCAAGCAGCAAATTGGATACAAGCGGCGCAATTTCATTTTGCCCGCGGTCTTTGTTGGTTAAATCCACCAGGACATTGGGCAGGATTGAAGAAAAAAGATTGGTATTGGGGAATAATAAAAATATCTGGACAAGAAAAAATCCTTCAACAAGAAGGATAAATACCAAAATTGCCAAAACTGCCCGCTTTCTCAACAAATGCGGCTGATGGTCATTATTTTTGTGGGGAATAAAATATTTTTTTAGCGACTTAATCAAAAGATTTGATAATTTATCCTTTTAATTATAGCACAGCCGACCTTATTGAGTCATTAGTTCGCCAATAACCACCAGCCGATTTTTTTCCGAATAGATCGGGTCGCAGGTGAATAAAGTCAAAATCGGTTTTTCACTTGGCGCTAAAATACTCGGGTCAGAAGCGCCGACAATTCTTTTATCAAAAACTTTATAATAATAATTTTTTTCCTGCCAGATAATTGAAATAATATCATCTTTTTCCAATTTATCCAGCAAAAAGAAAGTTAAGTTGCTGGGCGGCAAGTATTTGAAGCGGTGGCCGGTCAAAACCGTGTTGCCGCCAATATCGGGTGTTGAGCCTTGGGACAGATGCCAGGCGCCGCGCGCCAGCCCATAATCTTCGCTGTTTGATTCAATAATCGGCGCGTCAACCCCGATTTTGGCTATTATCACGCGGTTGCCAAAATTTTCTGACGGCGAATTTACAATTATTTCTTCCGTCGCTTTTTTGACATCGTTAAAGTTTTTAAAATCTTCGCCCCTGCTTGCCTGTTTAAAAAATTCATATTTTAACGCCGGATACAAAGGCAAAAATAAAAGATAGGCAGCCAGCGCCAAAACCAAAAACCCCAGTATAGAAACCGAGGCTCTTAAAAACTGCTTATTTTTTTGAATTTCTGCCATAACAAAAGGTTTTGAACCCCAGAGCAAGTTCTGGACTCGGATTAGGAATAACCCAACCGCAGTCCCGCTAAGCGAGACGGGGGTTAAAGATTCGCATGGGCGCATTCGCATTTCGCGAGTCCCGCTAAGCGGGACGAACGAGCGCTGTTCGCATGCAATTAAGCAACGGCTGCGCTTTTCTTTTTCAGTATAACACGCAAACCAATCAGCGCCAAAAGAATCATTGCTAAAATCACGAATTCATTAAAATCAAAACCCGTGGCCGGCAAAAAAGTGCTCGCACCTTTAACTTCACCTTCCGCGCCTCCCATGCCAGGCGGGTTTTGCGTTGATTCGCCTTTCACTTCACCGGGCGGTAATTGCTGATTCAGCCAATTCTGATAAGCATCGCTTTGACCAATCGGGCCATTGCCTCCTCCGCCGCCATCAGAAACAATCGTGGCATTGGGGCCGCCATTTCCTCCTCCGTTTTGCTCCTCTCCCCCTTGAAAATGAATTACAATATCAAAACCGGTTGTCTTTTCCTGCCACTCATTTTCTTTATCGCAAGGAAAAGAAATAGTAATATCGTATTGAATAGTAGCACCAATTCCCGCATCTGATAAGTAAGTTTCGCCGGCTTGATAAAAATCATAAAGAGTTTTTGGATTAGCTGAGCCGCCATACAAATCAGCTGCGCCTTGTTTTATAACAATTGACAGCGCGTGCGATAAATCGTCAAGAGGACCCAAATTCGTAAAATTTGTCGCTTGAATGCTAATCGGCTGAATCTGGTCGCTCTTATTAACCACTCTAATCCAGCGGCTGGTCACGTCACAGGGTTTGGTATCCATGTCATGAAACAAAGGCAGGGGTTCGTTTTGAAATTGAATATCCACAACGGCAACGGCTTTAACATTTTGGGTAAGCAAAAATCCCGCGCCCGCCACAGCGATTATTGCGATTAAAATTGTTTTTGAAAATCTTTTCATATTTGATTTAAATCCTTCCTACCCTCCCTTTACAAAAGGGAGGAGCGGCTCCCTCCTTTTTAAAGGAGGGGTGGGGTGGATTTTACTGATTTGCGCTTTCCCCCGCGCTTCCGCTGTCCGCCGGCGCGGCGGCTGAATCAGCACTGCCAGAAGCCCCTGCGTCGCCGCCACCCCCATCTCCACTGCCGCTGTTTGCCCCTATGTCCCCGCTCCCGCCACTGCCATCGCCGCTCCCGCCTGAATCATTGCTTGGCGCCGCCGCTGGCTGCGCTTCTATGGCTGGCGGGGTTTCTATATTTGTTGTTTCCTGATCGCCCGCGGTTGTCTCTCCGGCCGGAGGCTGGTCGCTTTCAAAGACTTCTTGAACTGCCGGCTGTTCAGCTGTTTCTGTTTGCTCCTCGCCTTGTTCTGTTGTGATTTCTGCCTCTGGTAAGATTTCTGTCTCTGGTAAAGTTTCTGTCTCAATTAATGTTTCGTCCTCCTGCGACTCGCCTGTCTGCGTTTCTTCTTCTACTATATCGTCTGCTGTCTCCTCTTCTGTCTGCGTTTCTTCTGCTGCCTCATCCACTGTCTCATCCGTTGTTTCATCTGTTGTTTCATCCGGGCCTGTCTGCTCAACCGAATTAAAAGTTCCGCTTTCTCCGATAGGACAGCTTAAATCATCTTCCGAAACGCCAGCCGAGCTGTTGGATTCAGAACCGCTTATTTCTGTTGTTTCGTCTGTGATTTGTTCTTCTACCGTATCTTCTTCTGTAATTTCCAACGGCTGTTGTTCATCTTGAACCCCGCCTCTGATGACCTCGCTCTCATCAATCACGCCCTCGCTAATCAACTGATCAACCAATTGCTGGTCTTCCGGACTCAACGAATTATAATCAATTGGCGGACAAAAATCTTGACTTGAAACCCAAGCTTGCACCATAAAGTTTTCCGGGCCGGTCGCTACTACTTTAATTCTGGCGTGGCTGGAAGGAACATAATAATAGCCGGGTTCTATAAATAGCGGCACATGCCAATCAAAGCTTCCGTCATTTTCCGTGCTGGTGGCAATAGCGGCCCAAGTGGCGCCGCTGTTTTTGGAATAATAAATATCAATGCTCAAATCAAGCGGGTCTTTATCGCCATTAAGATTGGTCGCTGTCCATTTAATTGTTTCAGTATGACCCACATACCAAACTTCTCCGCCGGTCGGCTCAGTCAAAGTTACGGTCGGCAATTCCAAATCCTGCCAGTCAGTCACGCTGTCAGTGTCAAAACCAGAAGGCACCCTGCCCAGCATATGGCCTTCGTCAACATCAGCCACGCCCGGCTCCCAAATGCCGGCGCTGTAAGCGACATAATTTACCCAATTATGATCTGGCCTTCCCCAATTCATCTGGTCAACCACCGCGCCGCTAGAATTTTTCAAGACCAGCATATCGGCGGTATTGGCTAAACCATTACCAATTTTTTGTCCTAAAATTATTTCAATTACACCATCGGGCAACTCCCAATAACCCGTTCCCGGCGCCCAAGTGCTGGCGTTTTTAGAAACTACAGCAAAACTTAACGCAGGAATAATAATATTGGCATTAATAGTAGATGTCGCGTAGTTATCAACGATAGTCCAGTCTTTTACATTAATATCGTCGTCGGTCGGATTATACAATTCTATCCATTCATCTGGATTAGATGTGTCGCCTTCGTTCCCTTTGTCGGATGCCACATCATAATAAACTTTATTAATAACAACGCTCGGCCAGGCGCCCGACGCAATCGTCCGGCTGATTTCCTCGCTGTCGCTGAATCCCGCGCCTTCCAACTGCTCGCCGTCAAAAACAAATTTAAATTCGCAGAGCTGGTTTTGTAAACTTTTGCTGGCGCTGATTAGCCGGCTGTCAAAAATAACGCTGGAAGAAGCCGAAAAAGTGGTGGTGGCCGTGAAAAAACCAATCAACGGCTGATACGCGCTCCCCGGGTTGCTTTCCAATTCCAAAAAACTGCACAAAGTACCGCTGGCATTGGTAACTCTCGCGCCGTAAATAAAATCCAGCAGGCCGTCGTTTTGCAAATTAACGGTGCTGGTGGCATTCTGCGTTGGTGAAACCAAAGGCGAAAAATCATCGCCGCTTAAAGAAAAATCAAGCGTGCTGGCTTGAAAAGAATTTTCCGAACTGTTTTCCGTGTCATTAAAAGAACCAAAAGTCTCGCCAATCGCCGCCAGCCCAAACCAATTCAAACTGACCAGCAAACCGAAAACCA
>Ga0210006_1000424_pt1 | contig 33155 bp, 37 predicted proteins | sample CryGey02umfilter_2_FD_185452 | JGI IMG/M metagenome (GOLD analysis project Ga0210006, IMG submission 185452) | Groundwater microbial communities from aquifer in Utah, USA - Crystal Geyser 4/10/14 0.2 um filter (SPAdes) (version 3) | ecosystem: Environmental > Aquatic > Deep subsurface >... | reverse complement strand
CGAGACCGTAATAAAGAATTACGTAAAAAACCAAGGAAAAACGTATCAAGAGATACATCGTGAAAAGCAGCTTAAACTACTTATGTAAGTGATGAGACCCCGTCAGCTTGCTGCGGGGTAATTCATTTTTGTTTGTCTGCCGATTTAGCGATGATATTCAAAAATCCACACTGCGCCATCATCAATGTTTTGCCAACTATCGGCAGTTTTTTTTGCGCCTTCGATAATCTCGTCTGCGTTTGCCCAATATGTATTTATGACAAAGTAACTAGTGTCGACATGTACTAGATCCATAGCGGCAATCATGAATTCTCTTTTTTGTCCTTCATACAGCATTTTACCGTATTGTTGATACAGTGGTCCTCCTGTAGGAATGGAATAATAGAATAGTTCACCAATAGATGTTTGATAACTTTTTGCAAAACTGTATTTTGTAAGTGCTGCTGCTGAGACGAGCTGATTTGCGAGGACAATGTAGTCTGCTTGATACATTTCGTTTATGATGTCACCACTTTGCAACTCTCCAATAGTGCCAATTGTTATTGTAGGATCAGGAATAAACGTAGGAGAAATTGCAAATCGTGTTTCATGTTTGTGAATCCACTCGACAGCATCAAAGTCAGCTTGTGTGATATTGAATCCTGGAAAGCGTGCTTTGATATTTCTCTGTGGGTAAGAAAAATATAATGACATGGTCAATGCACTCGCACAAAAGAGAATAATGAGTGTCCTAACGGAAGATTTTTTTATTGTTGTGAGAAATATGTAGATTCCATACAGCATCCATGGTAAAAGAAAGAGCATACTTGCTTTAATAAGACGAAGGGGATAGTCCCCTTGCTCATATACCACAACATCAGGAAAGGTAATCCAAGATCGGAGAAGCCACGCGCTCAAAAAAATGGCAAGTGCAGTGACTGGATAGAGATATATGTCTATTGTTTTTTTCTTATATACAAGAAATCCACCTACGGCAAGAATTATGGCAAAAGGAATAATTAATCGTTCCCACGTATAGACCAATTCCCACTTGATCGGTGCATATTGGAGATACCAATAAGGGCGAGAAAAAAGTTCAAGAAAATGTGGAATTGCTGTGAATGGATTTCTAAATTCTGGAAGACCGTTGCCCGTACGAAGATTATTTATAGTAAAAAGAAGTGGAAGAAGAACAAGTTGTCCGAGACCACTGAGTGAGAGCCAGATTTTTTTCCATACTCGTGATGATGATTTTTTTATAAGGATGGCTGTGAGAAAAAATCCAAAGATTGGTGCACCAACCAGTGGGTGGGTGATGAGTGCTGAGAGTGTAAGGAGGAACGGGATGTACCAAGATGTTCCGTCTTTTTGATACGCGAAGGTTGAAAAAATTGCGAGAAGTGAAAGGAGGACGACAAGATTGTGTGGTGTCGTCAGATGAAATGAAAGAAATGGAATGAATGCAATACTAAGAGTGAGCACTACGTGCCATGAAGATTGCATGTGTGGCCAGAATCTTTTGATACTTTGTGAAACAACTGGTGGTATCAGGCATGCTGCAAGGAGAGGAACGAGAAATATATCAATCCAAAAGAGTGGAAGATATGTAATGCGAGAAAAAAATACGACAAGGCTATACTGACCAATATAGTATGGTTGTTTTGGAAGAATAAATCCGTGTGCAAAAATCCACTGCTCTGTAGCTCTGTGAATAAATGCATCAAAGCCATACCCGAGTGGATACAGCATCGGTGCGATCGCATACAGCGTAAAAAGGTGAATTGACACTAATGCGAGTGCAATAGGTGTATATTTGTGCTTTGCTACGGTATAGATCAAAAGTACTGTAGAAAGTGTAAACATGACAAAAAACCATATCGTGACTGCTTGCCATGGTGATGGCATCATCTCGAGCGTTCTTCTCGACCAAAGAAGACCAAGCATCGTGGTATCGAGAAATCCAACACTAATCGTTAGCAGTACGATGTTTGCATCGCGGAATGGATGGTGAATATCTTCAGCAAATCGTTTCCATTTGTATGCAAACCGTATTGCCTTTTGTATTGGGTGTGTAGCTGTTGGAATCCAAAAGAGTCCCCACGATATACATAAAATTGCAAGACTAGTGATGCATGTCGTGCCATACGCATAATACACAATGGCATTTGAAAGAATCAAATATGAAAGAAGGACCAGTGCGCCAGATATGTGGCTCTGCAAAGACCTTCTACTCCAGGAGAGAAACATATACACATACCAAGCAAGGGCACCCAAGCCAAGTACCCACGAGTGGAGAAAGAGATTATTTAGGAGTACAATAGCGAGTGGAAGAAGTGGCAGAAATCGATATCTCATGTGAATTGATTTTTTGCTTTTGATAAATATCTGCTAGTATACGTGGTATGAGAAAAGTCATCAACAAAGCAAAGGCAACCGAGCCAGATCTCTTTGCCTATCAGGAAGCAGATCATGTACATCCGCATGATCGTTTTTTGGCGTGGACCGTGCTTCGGTGGCTTCCCGAATCTATTACTCCGAATATTTTGACCGTTACCCGTATCGTACTCACGCCTATTGTTTTTTGGTTACTCGCGACGCATTCATATCGTATCGGTGTTTTTTTGTTTTTGTTTGCTGCATTTACCGATGCTCTCGATGGATCGCTTGCGCGTACAAAAAATAAAATTACAAACTTTGGTATTCTTGCAGATCCTTTGGCAGACAAGTTGCTTGTTGGTTCTGCTGTTATTTTATTAGTATTTCAAAATTTTAATATTTGGCTGGGCATTGCTATTTTAGGTTTTGAAATTTTGTTTATTCTTTCCGCGGTGATTTTGAAAGTAAAATTCAAAACAGTCCGCATGGCAAATTTGTGGGGGAAGATTAAAATGTTGTCTCAGGTTGTTGCAGTGTCATTGACGATGTTTGCCCTGTTACTCAATGACCCTTTCCTTATGACACTTGCTGCGGGCATATTTGGGTTAGCTATTGGATTTGCTATTCTCAGTCTTTTTACACATGGTGTGTAGTCTATGATTCGATGGAAGTCACAATTGATCACAGCTGGGATAGGTGTTGTTGTAACATGGTTTGTTTATATACAACTCTTTATTTGGCAGATGCCTTTGTTTGGTATGTTTTTGAGCGTTGCAGTTCTTTTGTATTTTACATATCTTTGGCGAGATATATGTCATCATGTATTTCGATTTGAGCGTGGTTTTGTATCATGGTTTTTATCTGCATTTGCTGCTTTGTTTTTTCTCACAAGTATTGAATCAATCGCACTTGCACTCTATACCACGACGGTGATGGTTACCTTTGGATCTTTTGTTGTGGCTTTTGTGAGTAGTATGTTGCTTCGTTTTTTTATAGAAAGATCACAATATGGATATACCATTGTTGGAAAGAATGTACGGGAAGAGTGGGTTGTATTTCCTCGCCTTCCATGGCTCTCATGGATATATATTGGTGTGTGGATAGTAACACTTGGATTATTTTTTAAGGCACATGGCATTGCAGTCTTCTTTTCTCCTTGGCAATCTTTGTCTGCGGCAATTCTTCCTTTGATAGGTGTGTTGAGTGTTCTGTTGGGAATCTTGATTTCCTCAAAGATGCTTACAAAACAGGTGTTGGTCTTTATTATGATGTATAGTTTCCTTTTACATTTGTATATGCCACTTTCTCATGTGCTCCCTTGGGGTGGGGATGTCTGGCGGCATATCGGTGTAGAAGAACAGCTAGCTGCGGGAGAGATTATTCCGCCAGTATTGTTTGGCCCTGAGGCACGGTGGCGTGAAGTAGCAGGTATAGATATTCCTGAAGTTTTGTTGATTCCCCAAAAGTATTCGTATGGGCAATTTTGGTCCTTGGCAGTGATTGTGCATCAGTTGACCACTATTTCATTTGAGACAATCAATATTTGGATGATTCCTCTTTTGTGGTCATTGATATTTCCACTCATTCTTTTTCGTATTGGGAGATTGGTATTAGGATCCTGGCGTGGAGGTCTATTTTTTGCATGGCTTTCGTGTATTGCCTTTCCACTCCAAGTACTAGGTGCATTGTCATTGCCCGTAAGTCTTGGTGTACTTACATTTTTCTTTATACTGATGCTATTGCTTCAGTATCTTGCAAAGCCACATGCGTCGCAACGTGCGTTATTGTGGTTGTTTGGTTTTTTGATGCTGTTTGGGTATGCTTTATCATTTCTTTTGTTTCTTTTTGTTGCTGTTGGTGCATGGCTGTTTGGTCAGATTGGATCACGTGTAGAACATACATCGGCGCGATGGGCAGGGGTCGTGTTCTTGATAATTATAGGTGGATTGTTTTTCCCTGTTGTAGAATTGGTTGCACGTACGAGCGTTTTGCCAACACAGCTGCATATTATTGAATTATCAAAGACAATACTAGGACAATTAAGTGGGTGGTATTATGCAAGTGCAATTCGACCGCATGATGTGCTGAGTGGTAATTTGATATTCAATCACACTCCAACATATGCATTTGTATCATCAATTTTTACTGCGTGGCGATGGTGGGTTGTTCCATTCATGATAAGCCTATGGGGCGTGTTGTTGTATGCATTGATTGTTTTTGCTCGTGAGAAAAAAACGTTTGTTTCATTGATTCCTGCATGGCTTTTGATATCACTCTTGGGGGCATACAAGATTGGGTGGTTTTTGTTAGCAGGCGACCGAACATTGATTCGTCGATTTGATCCGTATATCGCAACATTGGTGGTCCTTTTCTTTTCTTTTGGGTTGTTGTCTCTCTTCTCCCTCATGCGTTATACGTCCATTGTTTTTCGACGTCTGATTGTGGGTATGTGTGTACTCACCCTATCATGGGTTGGTGCCAGTACATATGCATCAGGACCTGATATGAGGAGTACGAGTAGTGAGGAGTATGCTGTTGCTTCATTTCTTGCAGATCAATCGCATCTTGCACCAGATGACGTTTGCGTTCTTGCTGATACGTGGGTGCTACTTCCTCTTGAAGGACTCACGCATGGTACTATCGTTGGCGGTAATTTTCCCATTGATTATCAATTTGGTCAGGAAGCGCGCGTTGCGTTGTATGATATATTTATACAAGAAGATATAACATCTGAAACAGTACAGTCATTATTTGATATAACAAAAAAGGCACATTGTTACCTTGTCCTTCCAAATAAGTTGTCAGAAGACCGCGTAGAAAAAATTTCTATTTTGCTCGATACCTTGCCAGTTGCCTATCCAGGATTCCGTATATGGGATGTTCGAAAACCGCCCTTGAATTTAGGCGCATTGTAGGTTATGCTACAGAGGTATTGAGTAGTAATATGCTTTTATATGAAAGATTGCATCTTTTGTAAGATCGTTGCCAAAGAAATTCCAAACTATACTGTATATGAAGACAATCATGTCTTGGCTTTTTTGGATATACATCCACGGACAAAAGGACATACTATCGTGATTCCAAAAGTACATGCGGAAACAATTTTTGATTTCAATGAAGAAATTGCAAAAGATCTTCTTCCTGCAGTAAAAAAAACTGCAGAGCGTATCGAACATGTGTTGCAGCCTGACGGCTACAACATTGGATGGAATCATGGTGATATTGGTGGACAAGAAGTACCACATCTTCATATACATATTATGCCACGATGGGAAGGTGATGGCGGTAGCAACATGCATGGTATTGTGAATCATCCTGGAGAGGTATCTGTTGAAGATGTCGCTGCGTTATTTGTATTATAACTATGCCAAAACATTTGAAAAAAATCAGTGAAGAAGTGATTCATGAAAATCCGTGGACAATGTACAAACATGATGTGTACGAAAAACCAAATGGTGAAGAAGGGAATTATTATTATCTCGAAACGCCAGCAGGATCTTCGTGTATTGTTCCGGTGATGCCAGATGGAAGGATTGTGCTTGTGTTGCAACATCGATATCTTTCGGATAAGCAAAGTATAGAGCTCCCCTCTGGAAAAATTGAAGAAGGGGTGACTGCTCTTGAATCGGCGCAAAAAGAATTGCGAGAAGAAACTGGATGGGAGGCAACGGACTGGATAAAAGCAGGTGAGTTCAATCCTGCCAATGGCTACCTAAAGACAACTGCGCATGTCTTTATTGCAGAAGTAACAGAACAAAAAGAACAGCAACTCGATGATACGGAAGATATCGATGTATTGTATCGACGACCAGATGAATTTGAAGATATGATAACGCGTGGGGATATTTCAGACGGGTATACGATGGCTGCATGGTCACTCGTTCGACATCGTTTTTTTGATCTACAAGACAATACGGCATAATGTAATCTTTCTGTTTTATGAGAGACGAACCGTTTGTTACCATATATCGCTTTCACAAAGATGATACAAAAAAATCTCGCATTCTCGAATCGGTTCGTGTCGGTGGTGTGTATATCACACGGATGATTATACGTCCGAGGGCAACTATCGGAAACCTTTATTTTACAAAGACCAATATGGTCTTTTTTGTACAAAGTGGAAACCTCGACGCAACATTTATTCAGCCGAGCAGTGGACAAGAAAAATCATTTCATCTTGAGCCTGACAGTGGCATTATTCACGTGCCACCACATGTGGCATTTGGGATAAAAAATACACAGGACACGGAGAGTATTTTGGTCTCTTTTTCTGATAGGCCATTGCATGATAGGGATGATGATGTGCCGTTTGAGGTATTCACAGTTTGAATCTTCCTTTTGTTCATGGTAGTATAATTTTCTATGAAACTTCTTGTGACCGGCGGTGCCGGATTTATTGGATCAAATTTCATTCACTATTGGCTGAAACAGCATCCAGAAAACAATATCGTCAATCTGGATGTGTTGTCATACGCTGGAAATCTCGAAAATCACGTATCTATTGAAGGAAATGAACACTATCGATTTGTAAAAGGTGACATTACCGACAAAGATGTGGTGTTTCCTTTGGTACAGGATGCTGACATCGTTGTTCATTTTGCGGCAGAAACACACGTGGATCGTTCTATTTTGGATCCTGCCGTTTTTGTGCGAACCAATGTCATGGGAACACAAGTACTTCTCGAAGCGGTGAAGGAATATGGTACGCGCTTTCATCATATTTCTACAGATGAAGTATTTGGAGCACTCGGACCGAACGATGTACCATTTAATGAGCATACCAAATATGATCCACGCAGTCCGTACTCTGCAAGCAAAGCTGGTGCGGATCATCTTGTGCGTGCATATTTTCATACCTATGGTATCCCCATGACGATTTCCAATTGTTCCAACAATTATGGTCCGTACATGTTTCCAGAAAAAATGATGCCACTGTTTATTTCAAATCTTCTTGAAGACAAAAAAGTGCCGGTGTACGGCGATGGATTGCAAGTCCGTGACTGGATCCATGTGGATGATCATGCTCGTGGCGTAGAAGCTATTTTAGAAAAGGGAAAGATAGGGGAGACCTATTGTCTTGGTGGCAATGCAGAAAAGAAAAATATTGACATTGTAAAATTGCTATTGACCTATCTTGGCAAAGATGAATCATATATTGAATACGTCAAAGATCGACCTGGGCATGATAGACGCTATGCCATCGATTTTTCAAAAGCGACGAGAGAACTTGGTTGGGAACCACACATTTCATTTGAACAAGGATTGAAAGAAATGGTTGAATGGTATGTCTCAAATCAAGAGTGGGTGGCTCGTTGCAAAAGTGGTGATTATCAAGCGTACTACGATGAATGGTATAATAAAACTTTAAAAAAATAATATGAAGATTCTCATTATCGGCGCAAACGGATATATTGGTACACGGTGTCTCGAAGCATGGGATGGCGCTGTTGCAGCAGAAGGTCACGTACATACAAAAGAAGATGTGCTCTTACTCATCGACAAACATCAGCCAGATGTTGTGTTGAATGCTGCTGGTGTTCGTGGAAAACCAAATGTTGATTGGTGCGAGGACAATCAGATGGAAACCATTGTGGGGAATACCCTACTTCCTATTGTTCTTGCAGAAGCCTGTCAGGAACGTGGTGTATATCTTCTTCATATTGGATCTGGGTGTATTTTCTATGGAGATTCTGAACATGAAGATAAAAAATGGAGAGAAGATGATTTTGGAAATCCTATTCCTGTATATTCTCGTGCAAAATGGGCCGCAGATCTTGTTCTTTCTACATTGCCTCAGACGGCGATTGCACGTATTCGCATGCCAATAGATTGGATGCCTTCAGCACAAAACATGATTGATAAACTTGCAACATATCCAAAAGTGATTGATGTAGAAAACAGTGTGACCATTGTCGATGATATGATCGATGTGTTTCATCAGCTCATGGAGAAAAAAGCAACGGGTATTTTTCATGTCACAAATCCTGGAACGTTGAAACACAAAGAAATTGTTGCACTTTACGAAAAGTATGTTGATCCAACGCATACAAATGAATGGATTGATAATGATGACCTTGTGAAGCAAGGACTCGCAACAAAAGGACGATCAAATAATTTTCTTTCATCCGGAAAATTGAAAGAGCTTGGGATAGAGATGCGAGAAGTCCATGAAGCAATGGAAGCAACGATGAAGAAGTATGCAGAGTTGAAAAAACAAGGCGTGCAGAGTGCGGAAGGACCGAGTTGTTAGTGTTTACTTTCAATTAAAGAAAAACAGTCTATACAGGCTGTTTTTTGTTGTATAGAGCTACGGCTTGAAAAATAGCTCATTTTTCGCTATACTATGCATAGTATGGACTTATCTATTGTTACCGTAACTTGGAATTCAAAAGAACGTATTGGCGAACAAATACGGTCTGTTCAAGATGGCTGTACGAATATTTCAGGCGAAGAAATTGTTGTAGACAATGGATCGTCAGATGAAACGGTAGCATTCATGAAAAAAGAATTTCCACATGTTACCGTGATTGTAAATACAGAAAATAAAGGATTTGGTGCGGCAAATAATCAGGGATTGGCAAAAGCGACAGGGGATTATGTGTTATTCCTCAATCCTGATATGCGAGTTGAACCGGGAAGTTTGGATACGATATTTGAGTGGATGAAAACACATAGTGATGTTGGCATTGCAAGTGTAAAATTGGTTGATGTACAAGGGAAATTTTCATGGGAAGCCTCACCTCGACGATTTCCAAAATTTTGGGAACAGCTTGCCTTGGTTTTGAAATTGCCACACTTGTTTCCTCATATGTTGGACAACTATCACATGCGTGATATGAATCCGGATGTTGAGCAAGATGTGGATTCTGTTCGTGGCGCATTTATGCTCATGCGACGAGATTTTTTGGAAAAAACAGGGTGGGCATTTGATCCACGGTATTTTATTTGGTACGAAGACGTGGATATTTGTCGCGAAGCACATCGTCATGGATTTCGTGTGGTGTATACCCCAATTATTTCATGTGTGGATTATGTCGGACAAAGTTTCAAAAAACGTGATACACTGTGGAAACAAAAACAATTTACCAAGAGCATGCTCGTGTATTTTCAAAAATGGGAACCGTGGTATGTGTGGATGTGGATCGCTATGGTGAGACCTGTGGGGGTTGCATTCGCATGGACAAATGATTTGTTTCATTCAAAAAAATAATTGACGAGCGTTTATGAAAAAACTTACTGTACAACTCGTCACGTGGAATGGAGAAACATATATTCCATATCTTTTTGAATCGCTTGCAAAGCAGACGTTTACGGATTGGAAATTAGTAGTATTGGACAATGCGTCTGAAGACAAAACGCTTGCAAACATACGAGAGGCAATTGAAACACAGCAATTATCAAATTTTCAGATTACTGAGTCACCAACAAATAGTGGCTTTGCTGGTGGACACAATGCCTTATTTCAAAAAACGCAGGGTGAATATGTGTTGCTTCTCAATCAGGACATGTATCTCATGCCGGACGCTTTTGAAAAAATGGTGTTGTTTCTGGATACGCACGACGATGTCGCTGCTGTGAGTCCTCGACTCATGAAATGGGATGTTGATAGCATATCATCCAAAGATGATCTTCAAAAAAGTTTTACAGATACAATTGATTCTCTCGGTTTGAAGGTATTCCGCAATAGGAGAGTCATTGAAAAATATGCAGGGAAAGAATGGAGTACGGTAAAGCCAAAGATGAACATGTCGTTTCATGCAGAGCGGTTTCGAGAAGATGGTATGGCGCTTGAGGTATTTGGTGTGTCTGGCGCTTTTCCTATGCTTCGCCGTTCAGCAGTATCTGCTGTTACTTTTTCAGATGGAACATTTTTGGACAGTGATTATCATGCGTATAAAGAAGATGTTGATCTTGCATTTCGATTGCGCAGTGCTGGATATCGTTCATTTGTATTGCTTGAAACCATTGCCTATCATGATAGATCTGCTGCAGGGCAAGAGGATCTTGGTCATATCGCTGCAACAAAAAATAAGAAAAAACAATCCTCGTGGGTCGCCTATCACAGTTACAAAAATCATTTGATGACGCTCTACAAAAATGAATATTGGCAGAATTATTTGCTTGACGCGTTTTTTATAACATGGTATGAGTTGAAGAAGTTTGGATGGTTTTTGTTCTTCAAACGATCTGTATTGAAAGGATGCAGCGAAATATGGATACTTAGAAAGGCGTTGAAAAAGAAACGATTGGAAATCAAACAGAAACGTCGTGTATCGTGGAAAGAATTACGAGCATGGTGGAGATAACTCTATGAAAGATATTGCTATTGTTATCGTCAATTATAAAATGAAAGACCTCATCGACCGCTGTCTTGAGACCTTATTTTGTGATGTTGAGGGAGATGGTCTCGATATCGATATCATCGTGGTGGACAATCATTCTGAAGATGGTGTTGAAAAGATGTTGAAAGAAACATATCCAACTGTGCGTGTTGTGTCGCAAAAGAATAATCCAGGATTTGGGACATCTCAAAATGTTGGGTTGTCGTCTCTTGATGCTCGATACTATTTTGCATTGAATCCTGATACAGAGTTTCTTCCGGGACAACACACGATTCGTCGGCTGTATGATTTCATGGAACGACATCCAAAGATTGGTATGGTCGGTCCAAAAATTGTGTATCCAGATGGATCATTGCAGTATTCCTGTTGGCGATTTCCGTCTTTCTTCCAGCCATTTTTCAATCGTACAAAACTTGGAAAATCATCACTCGGAAAAAAGCATTATGATTATCACATGATGAAGGATTTTGATCATAAAAAAACAATGCCTGTGGATGCGATTATGGGATCAGCCATGTTTGTCCAGGGTGAAGCTATGAAGAATGTTGGTATGTTTGATGAACGTTTTTGGATGTATTTTGAAGATATCGATTGGTGTATTCGTATGTGGGAAGCCGGATGGCCTGTGTACTACGTACACGATATTGTGTTGCAACATTTGCATGGTCGAGGTTCTGCAAAAGTACCTGGGCTTATCAATGCTTTTTTGAAAAATAAATTATTTCGTGTTCACATCCAAAGTTGGCTCAAATATATGTGGAAATGGCGTGGAGAACGAAAATATTATTCAGATAACAAAACATTTATATGAAGATATATCCAAAAGTGGGCATTGTCTATTTGCTTTATTATCATAATGAATCATATGTTGATGACATGGTGTCTTCAATAAAAAAGCTTTCTTATCCAAGAGATAGGATTGAGTTGATTATTGTGGTAAACCTACATCCAAAAGAAGGATCGTTTACTCACTATATAGAAGATACCGTGATGCCATTGTCTGAAAAAGAATTGCCACGAGTGACAATATTATCTCAAACTGAAAATCTTGGATTTGCAGGAGGAAATAATGTTGGGACGGAATGGGCTCTCGAACACGAATGTCCGTATGTGTTTTATCACAACAACGATGGGTTCATGGCTTCCAATGCTCTTGAGCCGATTGTTGACGCTATGGAAGCAGACAAGACTATTGGTGCAGCACAGTCACTCATGTTGTTGTATCCAGAAACAGACTTGGTAAATAGTGCAGGAAATGTATATCAATATCTCGGTTTTGGATATACCGATGAATATCGAACACCAGTAAAAGAACTTGATTTGCCGCCGATAAAAGATGTAAATTATGCGAGTGGTGCAGCTCTCATGGTACGAGCAGACCTTATAAAAAAATATGGGATGTGGGATCATGATTTTTTTCTCTATCATGAAGATCTTGAGTGGTCATTGCGTTTACGTGCAGTTGGATATCGAATTGTCTTGATTCGAGATTCTGTTTTTTATCATAAATATCAATTTAGCAGAAGTATTCAAAAGTTTTATTGGATGGAGAGAAACCGTATTGGTGTCATGCTGATGTATTACAAAATCCCTACATTCATTGTTCTCTTTCCTGTGCTTGTCGCAATGGAACTCGGGTTATGGGTATTTGCTTTTTTGGGGGGCTGGGTGTCCGAACATAAAAAAGTCTATGTGTATTGGATGAAAAAAGAACATTGGAAGCTTTGGCTTGGTAAACGAAAAAAAATTCAAAAGATGCGCACCGTATCAGATCGTATGTTATTGAAGAACGCTGTTTCTGGTATTCACTTTCAAGATGCCTCGGTTGATAAACCAATTGTCAATTATGTTGGGAATCCCGTGTTGGCGTTGTATTATTGGGTTATTGTCAGATTGATTATTTGGTGGTAATGTCTGTCTTATGCGAATAAAAAAAGCCATTCTTACTGGTGGGGGACGCGCGACACGCTTGCATCCAATCACCACGACAATCAATAAACATCTTCTTCCTCTTGCAAACAAGCCAATGATTTTTCATGCAATTGAAAAAGCGGTTGAAGCAGGCGTGACTGATATTTTTATTAATATTAATCCTGGAGAAACAGAACTCCAAAAGGCTATTGGCGATGGAGGACACTGGGGAATCAATGTTACCTTTTTTGAACAAACAGGTGGACCACAGGGAATCGCGCATGTGGTAAACGAGGCAAAGAAATTTATAGGAGATGATCCTTTCATGTTTTATTTATCCGACAACGTGCTTCTTGGTAATTTGACTGACATGTTTGATGAATTTGAAACGAGTGGAATGGATTGTATGCTTGCACTTTCTGAAGTAGAAGATTCTAGATCATTCGGGGTTCCTGTTTTTGGAGAAGATAATAGACTTATTGATGTTCTCGAAAAACCTCAGAATCCTCCAAACAATTTTGCCGTAACGGGGATTTATCTCTATGGACCAAACGTATTTTTTGATGCGTTTGATAATATAGAAAAAAGTGCTCGTGGTGAATATGAAATTTCTAGTATTCATTCATATTTTCTCAAGCAAGGAAAACATGTTGGGTACAAAGAAATCACAGGGTGGTGGAAAGATACAGGGAGACCTGAAGATTTGCTTACGTCAAATAGACTTTTGCTTGAACAACTTGAACCAGAACCTGTGCCGTCTGGTGTTGGTATTGATGAGACTGTATATATTGATGGCATTGCACATATAGGGATGGGGGCGCAGATAGGGAAAGGTGTAACGATTCGTGGCCCTGTCCTTATCGGAGAAAACTGTGTTCTCGAAGATGCTGAAATCGGTCCAAATGTGACCTTGAGTCAAGGATGTTCTATAAAAGGTGCAAGCATACGAGATTCAATTATTTTGGACAATACCGAAATTCATGCACCGATGCGTATTCGTGATAGCATTATTGGAAAAAACGTTCGACTTATCAAACAAGATGGTGGACCAGAAGGACATCAGATGATTGTTGGTGATAAGACTGTGATAGAAATGTAGCACAATATTTACTCTGTATAAAAAAACATTCGGAATATTCCGAATGTTTTTTTATACAGTATGTCAGGCGTGTTTACATGCCTGTAATCACACATGCAACTGCACCTTCAAATTTGATTTTGGATTCAAGAGCCTTCTTCAGCCCAGCAACGGAAAGTGCACTGTTTGGCGAGATATCACTGTTTGTCGTTTGCTTGACAAGTTTTTGTGCTGCTTCAATTTCTTCATCATTCACAATCCATCCTTTGCCGTGTGTTTGCTCTATCACACTCACAAGCGCTAGTTTTCTGTGTGCGATATTATCAACAATAGCACCTGCAACAGAACTATCTGTATCTTCTCCTGTGGCACCAAGCGCTGTGGCGATAGGATGACACGCTGTTGTTTGGACAATATGCACCTGTGTTGTTGGTTGTTCTTTTACAAATACTTCTGCTAATGCTTGTGCTGTTGTTCCCGAAGATGTTGGAATGAATACCGCTATGAGATCTGGTATTTTCATGAGTTCATACGCAAGTTCTTGATAGCCTTCGAGTGCAAGATCATCTGTTGATTGTCGAAGTGATGTTGCTATTTTTTCTTTATCGAGTTGGAACGTTTCTTGCTTTGGACGTTCTACTTGTTCTAGGGTAATTCCTGATGCTTGTTTTTCAATTTCAGTATGCAAGTCTTGAAGTTTTTTTTCATCTATATTTTTTCCGACAAACACTTGTAGTGTAATCTGTTTGTTAGGATTATTCTGATTATGTTTCACTGTCATGCGAATTGCTGCAAGTGCTGCATTTCCAGAACTTGAAATAACAAAATTACGGATACCATCTCGTTTGATATACGTCTTGATCATCTGTGGGATTGAACGTCCTTTATGAGAACCATAGGGGTGTTCATCTTCACGTTTTAAAAAAATACTCTTGATACCTAGAGATTTTGCAAGTTTTGGATATGATTGTTGAGGTGTTTTCATCTTAGTGACAATTAGGTAAAATGTCAATTTGGCTTGTTTAAGACGTATTTTCTTATCAACTAGTTGCCAAGTCGCCGAATATCTGCTATCCTATCATTCATTGAGCTTTTAACGCAACTTTTATGAAACTTACGTGTAATGAATGCAAAAATGATGTTGACCTTACGCTGCACAGTGATCTTGCTGTTGGTGATATGGTAGAATGTCAGATATGTGGTATCACTCTTGAAATCACGAACATTGATGAAGATACCGTAAAAGCTGAGATTGCTGAAGAAGGAAAGTAACAGTACGTACGCTTACTTGCTTACTCTGCTTACCAGCTGATCAATCATACCACGGAATCCATGACTTCCAAGGAAGGCGATAACATCGCCTTTTTTTGTATTAGTTAGGAGATACTCAATAAGACGTTCATCTTCATCTATATAGTGAACAGACGTATGTGTGTGTGCAATAGTTTCTGAAAGTTCTTTGCCGTACACTGGTTGGTCCATATCATCTTCATCCACTTTTACTTGCGAGAGTCTTGGAATAATCACCTCATCCGCACTGACAAAAGCGTTGTCGTAGCCGGGGAGTGATGCTGATTTTCTGTTGCCAGTGTTTGGTTCAAACACGACAATGAGTTTTCCGTTGTAAAGTTTTCTCACACTCTCTAACACCTTTTCTGCTTTTGTAGGAGAATGTGCAATGTCATCAAAGACAGTGATATCTCCATCAAAACGTTTTTCCAGTCTGCGCTTGATATTTTTATATGTTGCAAGATATTGGATGATATCTTCTGGTTCGATACCGAATTGGTGTGCCATGACAAAACAGCCAGTTATATTGTCGGCCATGTAGTCGCCAAGGCTTGACGTTGTAATGTTGTACGTGTTCAAATTGTTGTAAATGGTGAAAGAGGTCCCATGTTTTGTTGTCTCGACATTGTCGTAGCGATATTCATTTTCCTCACTTTTTCCGTAAGTGATAATGTGGCAATTAGTCAATTCGGTAATTTGTTTTTGTACTTTTTCAGACACCACAAGACATCCATCTTTTGGAAGTCCTTTGACAAGTTTTTCAAATGCTTCTACATAGCTTTCTTCTGTCGGATAAACATCTGCATGATCCCAGACAACGGATGTGAGAAGGAGATGTGTAGGGGAGTAGTGAAAGAATTTTGCGTCATTGTCCCAGCGTGCACTCTTGTATTCATCGCCTTCCAGAACAGAATAGTCACTATCGCCAATGGTTGCGGCAGGAATATCATTGATGCTGACGCCACCAAACATGTAGCTCGGGTCAAAGCCAGCTTCGAGCATGACCCAGGCGAGGATAGATGCACTGGTAGATTTTCCGTATGTGCCTGCGACAACAACAGAATTTTTTTGAACAAAATCTTTTGCAATGGCTTCTGGATAGGATAAATATTCTAACTTCTTTTCTTGCACGTATTGCCATTCAGGATTTTCAGATCCAGCAACATTGCCAACTATCACAACATCAGGATCACCGTCTGCGGTCATCTTGTCGACATGCCAGCCTGGATAGTATTCAATACCAGCTTCTGTCAGGTTTGTCGAAACAGGTGGATAAAAGCCTTTGTCACTGCCGGTGACTTTGTATCCCTTTTTATGATAGGCGATTGCGAGGGCGCTCATTGCCACACCGCAGATGCCGATGAAGTGGATTTTTTTATTTTCGGATTTCAGATAGTTACATTTATGTAAATGATTAGTGTATAATTTCTGATTTATTTTCTGGGTAAATAGTTGATTCAAACATATGTTGGTTTGATCCCTTTAACGTAATATCGGATTCATCCCAATTGAAAATTTCTTTTCCTATTTTCTTCGCCCAGGCAATAAGTTTTTTATTTCTGGTGGTAAAACTGTAAAATATAGGAGTATTCGATTCATTTGCTCTATCTTGTAAATAAGATTTAGCTTGTCCATATAAAATTCTTGTTTCATGTTCCTCACGATCTTTTATAGAACCTACTCTTTCAATATATGATGTTGCACGTGATTTTTCTGAATGAAACGTTAAGATTAAGTTTTTTGATCCTAAGGAAAATATAACTTCTTGTTCTTTGGATTGTTCGATTTCTTTTGGTTCAAACATCGAAGGATGTTCATGGTAACCTGCCTCTATAGTCATAATATTTTTTTCAACTCCTCCTCATCTTCTTTCCACCTCTTTCCATCAAACCACTCCATGCCAGAAAACTGCAACTTGTAGACATCACCTGGACGCTGAAACGAACCGAGGTAGATGTATTTTTTGCCTTGTTCTTTTGCGTACTCTACTGCACGGACCATCATGCCCATGCCTAAGTTAGGTATTAGCTCAGAGGTATTAGGTGATAGGTTATAAAATGGATAGGAGTAGTGCAATATGTCTGTTGTTTCCACGGCAATACAGTAGCCGACTTGGTGAAAAGACTCCTCCCTTAACAGGGGAGGTTGGGAGGGGTCTTTAGCACCTCTTAGCGTTGTTTGTTCTGTGATTGGCAGTTCACGACTTCGTTCGACCCCCTCTAACTCCCTCTGATAGGGGGAGGAATATACAAAAAGTCGGTTGAAATCATCTCGCTTGCCAGTCAACAATTCTTTTACTTTATTTGCACTAAATGTTCCATCACCGAATTTTTGTTCGTAAAAATATTTTCCCATTTTTCCTATCTCCCAAGAATATTTAGCGTAGGGAAGTGAGTGAACCTTGAGTTCTAGTCCTTCTGTTTTTCGTAAAATACGTTTGTTTTCGCTCGAGAGTTCAAACTTTGAGAGATCAATGCGGATGCTTCTCGTCTGTTGCATCATACCATTTTCTGGACGTACACAAACAAAACCACGATCGTACATCGAGGAAATGTTTGCTGCGGAAAAATCTATAATTTTTTCTTCTTTCCACTTTAAATATTCTGACATAATCCAGATGTTTCAGAATTAGAACAACGCAATCCAAATCGCAAGCATCACGACCGCCATATGTACAAACCAAAATCGCATGACGACTTTTTCTTCACTCCATCCTCGTAGCTCAAAGTGGTGGTGAAGAGGCGCCATTTTGAAAATGCGTCTACCTAGAAAATAGCGACCAAGGAGTTGAACGAGGACGCTGGCAAGTTCTACATAAAAAATAAATCCGAGCAGTGGCAAGATCAGCATGTTGTTTATAACAATGGCATTGATCGCAAGAAGAGCACCGAGGCCTAGCGAGCCGGTATCACCCATCTGAAAGCGAGCTGGCTTTACATTGAAGTATGTGTAGGTAATAAGTGCACCGACCGTCATGGTGTTGAGAATCATGATTTCTTCATAGCCTCCGATCCAAGAAAGAAGACCTAGGGCGACAAACGTGGTGATAAGAGCACCTCCTGCAAGTCCATCCATGCCGTCTGTGAAGTTTACTGCATTGGCCGATGCCATCACAAAGAAAATAATGAGTGGCATGATCCACCAGCCAATATTGATAAATCCATCAAAAGGAATATGTATTTCTTGCCAATGTTCCCCAAGTTTGAAATAGACCCACCACGCGGTGATGCCGCCAGCAACGAATTGCAATAGAAGGCGTTCATGGACGTGAAGGCCTTTTCCTGGATGAGAGCCGAGCCAGAGGGATGTACGCTTGAATGCTGTCCATGGAAGGGTCAGGGAGAGCCATATTCGTTGTTTCCAGTCTTTGTGTACATGAATGAGACGAATTGTTTGGCTTACTTTCCGAAGACGGCGTTTTTTTCCATAAATATTCATGACATCATCGATACCGCCGAGGAGAGCGGCGAGGAGCATGACGCCAATAGGGACCCAGGTGAAGCTTCGTTCCCAGTTAAAGGCAATTGTGAGTACTGTCACAGTAATAATGACAACCAGGCCTCCCATAATAGGAACGCCGGATTTACCCTGTCTGCTTTCTATCCCTAGGCTCGCATCGTATTCAGAACGGCGGGTAATTTTGTATTTGTAGAGCAATTTTGTGAGGAGTGGGGTCCAGAGGAAAGCCACTGTACACGACAAAAGGCCATAAAAAATGGCCGTTTTGAGAAGCTCTAGTTGGGTAGGATCTATGTTCATACCGTAGCTACTATAGCAGAATGTCCCTTATATTTCAACTTCCCTCTCTTGACAAGTCTGAAATTCTGTTCTATAGTGTTTCACGTGAAGCGGTCTTCACGGGTTCCTCCTGTCCTTTGGCATCGACGTTGGTTGCGACTAGTTATCCTTCCGGCGTCGATGTCATTTTTTTTCAGTTGAGGAACACCCTCCAGGGCACAGCGTAGCTGCATATTGTAGCTCTGTGCCCTGGGGAACATGCAATTTTTTACAGGTAAAAAGGCAATTGACGCCTTTTTTTGTTTCTAGCTAGACTTTTTGGCTCAGTTGAGCTATACTCCTCTTACAATTTTTAATAAACTTTATGCTTTGGCAAGATCTCACTCTTACTGTTGTAAGTATTATATTATCACTGGCAATGCTTCCACAGCTATATCACGGATATACGCAGAAAAAGGGGTATATGCATCATGCAACATCAATTCCCACTGTATTGGGATTGTATGTGCTTTGTTTTGTATATTTTTCTCTTGGTTTGGTATTTTCTACGGTAGTGACGTTTTTTACTGCGACAATGTGGGTTGTTCTTCTTATGCAGCGTGTGAGATATGGTGATGGGACACGATGCAAAAAAGTCAATCTGAAAGTACACTATTCATTTTCAGAAAAAGAACAGCAAAAGTTGGATATCGTGGTGAATAAGGTAAAAGAATTATTTGCTACCCGTCCGGATAAGGTGCATGGCTTTGATCATGCAGAGCGTGTCGCCGCCAATGCTGCGTTCATCGCAACACATCAGGGAAAAGACGTCCTCATGCCGACGCTTGCCGGATGGTTACACGATATTGGAAGAGCTATTGAGGAACATCCAGAAGATTTTCCTCAGTTTGATCATACAAAATCACATCACGAGCTGTCGTATGAATTGCTGCAAGAATGGTTTCGCACTGATGACGGATTTGCAATGTTTATTGATGAAGAAAAATTGGAGCTTTTGTATGATGTCAGGAATCATTGGAATGATGAAGCAGATAAGTATGCGAGTGCATACATTCTTCGTGATGCAGATAAGATAGATGGACTTGGTGAAATAGGTTTGCAACGACATCATGAGCATACAAAAGGAAATTTGAAAAAAGCACACATGGGATTGCGACTGCGATATGAATGGTTGTGTCACTTCAAAACAGATACTGCCAAACGTCTCAATGAAGAACGTGATTTGATTGCACCGTTTGAAGCAGAACGAACACGACTGTTGAAGGATAACATAACATCCGTAGAACTATAATATGAAAAAAGGAAAAGTCCTCGTTGCTATGAGTGGCGGTGTTGATTCTTCTGTTGTTGCCGCGCTGCTTGTTCATCAGGGATATGATGTTACTGGCGCCTATATGAAACAATGGTCTGATACAAAAGATATATCAGGTCTTTGTGAGTGGAAAAAAGATCGTCGGGATGCCATGCGTGTGGCAGCGCATCTGGGAATTCCACTCTTGACGCTTGATTTTGAAAAAGAATATAAAGAGTGGGTGATGGGGTATATGTTTGCAGAATACGAAGCTGGACGAACACCAAATCCAGATGTGATGTGCAACAAGTTTATTAAATTTGATGCATGGCTCAAGAAAATTTTGGAAATGGGGTTTGATGCAATGGCGACTGGACATTACGCACGTATTTCACGTAGCACGAATCACGTAACACGTAACACGTCGCAGGAAGAAGTGATACGTGATATGTGTTATGTGTTACGTGCTGCAAAGGATGAAGACAAAGATCAGACATACTTTTTACACCAGCTCACACAAGAGCAATTATCCAGAACAATGTTTCCGCTTGGCGAATATACAAAAACAGAAGTTCGTGAGTTGGCTCGAAAGTTTGGTTTGCCTACCGCAGAGCGAGCAGAGAGTATGGGCATCTGTTTTGTCGGTGAAATGCCGATGAAAGATTTTTTGCAGCAAAAAATTAGTAAAAAGCCTGGAAATATTGTTACAGAAGATGGTACTGTTGTTGGTGAACATGAGGGGCTTTCTTTTTATACGATAGGGCAGCGACACGTTGGGCAACTCACAAATAGTAAGACACAAGATACAAATCGTTCTGCGATGTATGTGTTGGAAAAACGTTTTGAGAATAATGAGTTGGTTGTTGGAAATGAAGAAAGTGCTTTGCTCTATAAGAAAGAAATACGTGTAACAAATGTTCACTTTGTGAGTGGACAAGCCCCAGAATTTCCACTACACTGTCAAGTAAGGCTACGCCATAGACAATCATTGCAGAATGCAGAATGTAGAATGCAGAATGGAAAATTGCAACTTGATTTTGAAATCAAACAACGGGCTGTGACTCCAGGGCAATTTGCAGTGTTATATAAAGAAGGAGTGTGTCTCGGTGGTGGAGTGATTGCGTAGTTCAATATTCTTTATTTTATTTTCAAACATATGTTTGGACTGACAGGAAATGAGAATGCATACAGTTTTGGTTTTGGGCAGATTATGCTTATTATAGGTGTTGGAATGCTGATTTTTGTGGCATATAAATTTTTCAAAGAATAACTTGTATGAAAGCAAACGAAATTCGAAGTACGTATCTCTCATTTTTTGAGAAACAAGGGCATACGATTATTCCATCGTCTTCTCTGGTCCCTGATAATGATCCTACAACTTTGTTTACCGGTTCTGGAATGCAGCCTATTTTGCCATATTTGCTCGGACAACCGCATCCCTCTGGAACGCGTTTGACTGACTCGCAAAAGTGTTTTCGTTCACAAGATATCGAAGAAGTAGGGGACAATCGTCATACGACATTTTTTGAAATGCTTGGAAACTGGTCGTTTGGTGATTATTTCAAAAAAGAACAAATTCCTTGGTTATTTCAGTTTCTTGTAGACGATATAGGTCTTGATCCTTCAAAACTCTATGTGACGTGTTATGCAGGAAGTGAGAAGTTTGATATTCCAAAAGATACCGAAGCTGCGGAGTTGTGGCAGGGTTTATTTCAAGAAAAAGGCATCACACATGCAACTGCAGAAATGGGATCTGAAGCAGAAGGATATGTGCGAGGAATGAAGGATGGTGAACGTATTTTCTTTTTTGATGGCAAGAAAAATTGGTGGAGCCGTGGTGGATCTGAAGCAACGACACCTATAGGTGATCCGTGTGGTCCTGATACTGAAGTGTTTTATGATTTCGGAGGAGAACACGATGTTGCCTGGGGAGAACATTGTCATCCAAACTGCGACTGTGGACGTTTTATGGAAATTGCAAACAGTGTGTTCATGGCGTACAAACGTACTGAAAGTGGATTTGAAAAACTTGAAAAACAAAATGTAGATTTTGGTGGTGGACTCGAGCGTATTGCGGCTGCACAACAAAAAAATCCAGATGTGTTTCTTATTGATTTGTTCGATGAACCACGAAAGATTGTTGAAACACAGTCAGGGAAAACATACGATGACAGTGTTGAAATTACACACAATTATCGTATTATGCTCGATCATTTACGCGCAGCTGTGTTTCTTATTGCTGACGGTGTGTATCCGTCAAACAAAGATCAGGGGTATTTTGCAAGACGATTGGTACGCCGAGCAGTTCGTGCTGGATATAAACTTGGTATTGAAACACAAGTCACTGCGCCTATTGCGGCCGCTTTTATTTCTACCTATAGTGAGGCATATCCCCAGGTAGCAAACATGAAAGAAAAAATTGAAGATATCCTGGATGGCGAAGAAAAGAAATTTCGAAGTGCGCTCGTGAGAGGAGAAAAAGAATTTGGAAAGATTGAGAAGAATATCAAGACTGAAATTGAGAAATGTGGAGAGTTTATGATTGATCATATCGCCAAGATGTCTTTTGATTTATATCAGACATTTGGTCTGCCATTTGAAATTTTTACAGATTTGCTCCAAAAAACATTTCCAGAATCAGCATTTGATGAAAACGAATTGACGTATTCCTACGACAAGATCTTTGAAGAACACCAAAACGTATCACGACAAGGGATGGATAAGAAGTTTAAAGGTGGACTTGCCGATCATTCTGACATGAGTATTCAGTACCATACAGCTACGCATTTGCTCCATGCTGTTGTGCTCGGATTGCTTGGTTCTGAGGCCTTCCAGAAAGGTAGCAATATTACGCCAGAGCGACTTCGATTTGATTTTGCGTATGATAAGAAGGTCACTGATGAAGAAATAAAGGCAATTGAAGACTTGGTCAATGCTGCTATTAAAAAAGATTATCCTGTGAGCTGGCAGATGTTGTCTGTGGATGAAGCGCGAGCAAAAGGAGCTATTGGCTTGTTTGATAATTCATACGAAGAAAAAGTAAAAGTCTATACCGTTGGTGATCCTGATGTCTCTATGAAAGCTGATGTTTCTCACCCAACGTTTAGTCAGGAATTTTGTGGTGGGCCACATGTAGAACATACCGGCGTGCTTGGTGTGTTCAAAATTACAAAGGAGGAAGCGGTCTCTGCTGGTGTACGTCGAATCCGCGCAATACTCGAATAACATGGTAAGAAAAATTATCCGTTATGCCATCGATGCGAGACATTCATTCATGAAGTATTTCATTGTTGGGATTGTTGGTGTCGGCTTGGATCTTGTTACATTAACGTTGTTTCGAGAAAGGCTTGGTGTTACTCCGTATATCGCAGTCATGTTGAATCAAATTATTATTATTTCGTTCAATTTTACTGCGAATAAAATTTGGTCATTCAATAATAAGACGCTTCCTCACAAACAGTTTGTAAGGTATATGATGCTCTTTGCATTCAATTATGCACTGGCGATTTTCTTTATGTATATTTTTAATGAACATATTGGCATAGACTATCGGCAGGTTCGTATTGGGACGATCGTTCTCTCCCTGTCTTGGAATTTTGTGCTGTATCGACATTGGGTGTTTCATATTGATGCCGTGTCCCCAACTGATACAAAAAAAAGAGTCCTTCAATTGTATGACCGAGGGTGTCCCCCTTGCTATAATAGACAAAATTGACTATACTGATACATATTCCAACTTATTCACATATCTCGGCACAGTATCGACTTGACAGGGGAAATGCTTTCCTGTAGACTTGTGCCTAGACTAATTGAACTGAAGAAAATGGCTAAAAATGATGACATGATCGAAGCGCGGGGCGTGATAGAAGAAGCACTTCCCGGGACAAAATTTCGCGTTCGGCTCGAAAATGACCATGAGGTTATTTCCACGATTGCCGGAAAAATGCGGAAATTTCGTATTCGACTTGGTGTTGGTGATGAAGTCAAAGTAGAGATCAGTACCTATGATCTCACGAAAGGACGCATCACATATCGATACTAAGATATAGCTTGTTTTTACAATAAAAAGAAATCAACCAGTGTGGTGGAGCATTCTCTCGCGAATAGGCAGATCTGTCATTGAGAGAAGCAACGATATCACGGCAGTGGTTGATGGTTTTTGTTTCCTAAATGACATTATCGATTTCGTATGAAAGTTCACAGCGGCGTGAAGCCACGATGTGCAAAATGTAAAGTCGTTCGCCGAAAAGGCGTGGTTCACGTTATTTGTGAAAACCCTCGTCATAAACAGCGACAAGGACAAAAAAAGCGCACCAGCGCTGGTAATTAATAGTTTTGTATGCGTGTAGCAGGAGTTACAATCCCAAAACAAAAACGTGTTGTCATTGCCCTCACTTATGTGAAAGGTATTGGTCAAACGAGCTCAGAAAAGATTTTGAGTACTGCTGGTATTGATGAAAGTATCCGAGTAAAAGATCTTACACAAGAGCAAGAAGATAAAATTCGTTCAATTCTTGAAGGAGAATATAAGACAGAAGGTGATCTTCGTCGTGACGTCGCTGCAAATATCAAGCGGTTGAAGGATATCAAATCATACCGAGGTATACGACACATGAAGCGTCTTCCTTCACGAGGACAGCGCACAAAAACAAATTCTCGTACCGTGCGAGGAAATGTCCGAAATAAAGCGGCAAGTGGGAAGAAACCAGGTGCACAAAAGACATAACCTCCGCTAGTAATGTTTTATGGCAACGAAACCAACAAAACCAACAAAAGCAAAAAAGAAAAAAGTCCAATCACGAAATGTGGGAACTGGTCGTGCCTATGTACAGGCAACCTTCAATAACACGATCGTGACACTGACCGACGCAAATGGAAATGTACTTGCTTGGGCAAGTGCTGGTATGGTCGGGTTCAAAGGACCAAAAAAAGCAACGCCCTACGCAGCATCAAAAGTGGTAGAAAAAGCAATGGAAATGGTGCAATCATACGGTCTCAAAGAAGTAAGTGTCTTTGTCAAAGGTATTGGTGGTGGACGCGAATCAGCAATTCGTGGCCTCAACAACCAGGGACTTAATGTAACATCTATCAAAGATGTGACACCAATTCCACACAATGGTTGCCGACCACCAAAACGAAGACGAGTTTAATATATAGCGCATTTACGATTTTTATTTCGATATGGGAAGATATACAGGTCCAAAAAATAAAATAGCTCGCCGATTTGGTGTAAACCTCGGGCTGAAGACTAATGCAGCAAAAGTTGCAAAGCGTCTTAATCAAAAACCGGGGCAGCATGGTGCTCGTCGCCGTTCTTCAACGTCTAGTTTTGGAAAACAGCTTGAAGAAAAGCAAAAAGCAAAATTTATTTATGGTCTTCGTGAGCGTCAATTTCGTGGGTATGTAGAAGAAGCAAACCGACGAGAAGGCGACTCAGGTGTCAATTTGAATAAAATCCTTGAATCACGTCTTGACAATGTCATCTATAGAATGGGATTTGCAGTGACACGTGCACAGGCACGTCAATTTGTAAACCACGCCATGTTTACTGTCAACGGTAAAAAACTCAATATTCCTTCATATCTGACAAAAGTGGGAGATGAGATCGCCCTTCGAGACAACAAACAAGGAAAGAAAATTTTTGAACCTATTACTGATCAGCTATCAAATGCAAAAGCACCATCATGGCTCAAAGTAGATCCTTCAGCAAAAAAAGGGTCTGTACTTTCAGCGCCATTGCAAGAAGAAGTAGAAAATGTATTTGATGTAAAGCTTATTATCGAGTACTACTCAACACGTTAAAAACCTGTCACTTTATAACCATATTCACCTATGGAATACAACATCCCACTCCCAACCACTATCGAATTCAACGATACCGACCGTGAACACGTCGGCCAGGTTGTGATAACCCCATGTAGTAAGGGGTATGGGACTACTTTTGGCAATGCACTGAGACGTGTGCTTTTGTCTTCACTCCCTGGTGCCGCTGTAGAATCTGTGAAAATTGAGGGTGTGCAGCATGAATTCTCTGCCGTCGAAGGTGTGCAAGAAGACATGATTGAAATCATTTTGAATCTCAAGCAACTCGCTGTACAAGTGCATAGTGATGAACCAATAACATTGACACTTACAAAAAAAGGGAAAGGTCCTATCACTGGAAAAGATTTTGATAAAAATGCTGACGTAGAAATTGCAAATCCAGACATGGTCATCGCAAACGTGACTGATGATAAAAAAGCTTTTACCATGGAGATTACTGTGGCAAAAGGACAAGGATATGTCCCAGTTGCACAAAAAGAAACAAAGCATCTTGATCTTGGTACGATTGCAATCGATTCACTCTACACGCCTATTCGAGATGTTGGATACAATGTTGAAATGACTCGTGTGGGAGACGTAACAAACTACGAAAAATTGGTTATGACCGTAGAAACTGATGGAACGATTACTCCAAAGGATGCTATATCAGGAGCAACAAAAATATTGATGGATCACTTTTCATTGCTTTTGAATGAAACAGATGAGGTAAGCGCATAAGCATCATCGAATTAGAAAGATATGAGACATTTAAAGAAAAAACCACGAACACTCGGAAGACCAAAGGCTCAGCGAGAAGCGCTCATGCGAAATCTTGCTGAAAGTTTGATTCTTCACGAAGCGATCGTAACGACAAAAATCAAAGCAAAAGAATTGCGTAAGTTTGTTGAACCTTTGATTACTACAGCAAAAGGTGGTACACTTACTGACCGACGTAGACTCATCCAAGCTCTCTACACTGATATTGCTGTAAGAAAATTGATGGATGACCTCGGACCACGATATAAGGAACGTAAAGGTGGATACACCCGTGTTCTTAAAATAGGTTTTCGTCCAAATGATGGTGCTGAAAAAGTACGCATCGAACTTGTATAATATGACACAGACTATAACACGAGCACAACACGAAATAGACGCAACTGGCAGAGCGCCAGGTCGCGTAGCTACTCAAATAGCTATGATTCTTCGTGGAAAAAACAAACCAACGTTTGAACCTCATATTGATGCTGGTGATTTTGTCACTGTTGTCAATGCAAGCAAGGTACTGTTTACAGGTGATAAGCTTGTACAAAAAGATTATTATCACCATACCATGCATCCTGGTGGACTTAGAACAAAAGCAATGAAGTATGTTTTTGATGAAAATCCAGGTGAAGTTATTCGTAAAGCAGTGTATGGTATGCTTCCAAAAAATAAGCAGCGAGACGAGATGATGAAGCGTCTCACCATTAAGAACTAATTATGAGTATGGCTACGAACAATACACAAGATATAACTCGAGCTGTAGGCAGACGAAAAGAAGCTGCCGCACGTGTTCGCCTTACTCCAGGAAAAGGAGAAATTGTTGTGAATGGAAAAGAATTCAAAGCATATTTTACCACATTGATTTTGCAAAATATCGTTTCTTCACCACTCGAAGTAACGGGAAAATTGAAAGATTTTGATGTATCTGTAAAGGTAGCAGGTGGTGGATCACGAGGACAAGCAGAAGCTGTCCGACATGGTATTTCTCGCGCTCTTGTAGACTGGAATGCTGATCTCAAGCCAGCACTCAAGGTAGAAGGATTCATGACACGAGATGCACGAACAAAAGAACGAAAGAAACCAGGGTTGCTCAAAGCGCGACGTGGACGACAGTGGAAGAAGCGATAATTACGGATTACTGATTATTCTGATTTACAAATATTCAAAAACCGGCTTATGCCGGTTTTTTTGTATTGACAATATATTTACTTTATGATATGGTCTTTTATTCTTTGGGATGTCATGAATAACATGGTAAGCAAAGAATACATATGATGTGTACAAAAGGTGTTCATTTGAGAACAATCTTTGTACAGTTTTGGGAGTCGTCGGCGATCCAACCAACGCCGGCACAGCCGGCCGCAAGGCCACACCGCAACCCAAACCGTGGAGGAATCCATGCGTCAGAAACCAGGTAGCCCTTGGGCAGTCTCCGGCATCTGGAGAACCCCGAGTGTGTATGTGATCGAAGCTTGTCAGGGTTCCATCGACTGTGGACTGGAAGTCCATTTGACGATTGATCTCGGCTACGATTGCATCCCGTGTCGATTCTTCAATCTGCTGAGAAATGTGGGTGGCAACACACACGAGTTTCAGGGTGAGGGATCCTACACGGGTATTCAGCGCGTTCCGATTCGAGTCTGGATTCGTGGGGCTGACCACCGTGCGTTTCTCGGCATCGATATGGAGTGGCATGTCAGCATTGGTGAGTTGCTAAAGACTTCTTCCGTGCGAAGTGGTCTCTACACCTCTCTTCTCCGTCGTCTACAACCCCATAGCAAGGTGACCACCGATCAGGACATCTTGCGTGCTGGTCATGATGCCAATCGTCGGTAGGAACTGACACCACCCCGGGTACGCGTTCGCGCGTCCCGGGGTCTTTCTTTTTTATTTGCACAACGCCGTCGGCACACTCGATATATTTTTTCGTTCGGGAGTACTGAGAAGGTTTCGTTTCATGTGCCAGTTTTTATCTTCACTCGTTCTGCCGATATTGATACTGTATGGCCCATATTTTTGTTTGATAGCGTCGTATGCGTTCATAACGGCGGTATCTTCAATTCGTTCACTTGAAAATAAACTTTTTTGATAATGTGCATCGTCAACGATATCGGTGCAGACAATACCTGCTTTTGCATAGTGAAATCCTGGTTTGAATGTTTTTTCTACGACATCAATTGCATGTTGTATCAACATCCGGCTATCATTTGTGGCTTCATCAAGTGCAATTGTTTTTGATGCATAATATCTCTCTGGAGAAAATTGAGATGTCATGAAAAATGGACGGATGACATGTGTACGGAGGTCTTCGTCACGAAGCATTTTTGCTGCGCGGTCGGCAAAGTAGGTGAGCGCATCGATAATATCTTTTTTTTCTGTTATTCGTGTCCCAAAGGAACGACTGCGAATGACAGATTTTCTCATATCACTATGATGATCTAGGGATGTGCTTTCAATTCCACGCAATTCATGCACGAGTGAGAGCCCTGGTGTGCCAAGCTCTTTTTTTATCCATACATCATTTTTTTTCAAGAGATCCTCTGTAGTATGAATGCCAAGGCGTGGGAGCTTTTCTCCAAAGGCTCTCCCTACACCCCAGAGATCTTGCACGGGAATGTTTGAAAAATAGGGGACTGCTGCTTCGGCTGTTTCAAAAATTAAGATGCCATTATGTTCTGCATGTTTTTTTGCGAGTTCGTTTGCTGCCTTTGCAAGAGTTTTTGTTGGGCCGACACCGATTGAGACGGGAATACCAGTCCACTGTGTGACTATTTGTTTTGTTTCTTCTACGAGTGATTGGATATCTTTTACGCCTGACACATCGGCAAAGGCTTCATCTATGGAATAGATAGAAATATTTGGGAGACATGTTTCTAGTGTTTCCATCACGCGACCAGACATATCGCCGTAGAGAAGATAGTTGGAAGAAAATACACGGACGTTGTGGCGTTGTAAATATTCTTTCCATTTGAAATACGGTGCTCCCATCGGAACACTCAGTTTTTTTACTTCATTTGATCGTGCCACAATACAGCCATCATTGTTTGACAATATAACGACTGGTTTTCCTTCAAGCTTTGGATTGACCACGCGCTCGCAGGATACAAAGAAATTGTTACAGTCGACAAGAGCGTACATGGCAATTAACAACTAACAACTAACAATTAACAATTAACAATTAACAATTAACAAATTTTTACTTCAATGAATGAATGACATTCGTTACAACCCCCCAGATAGTGAGTTCTTCTTCATTGGAAATATGGAGAGGGGAGTATCTGTCATTTTCTGGGACGAGGATAATGCCTTTTGTTGTTTTGTGCAATCGTTTTACTGTGAGATCTCCATCAACTACGGCAATCACCACATTGCCATGCAGCGGTGACAGAGATTTGTCTACAATTAATATGTCTCCTGAAAAAATACCTGCTCCTTCCATAGAGTCTCCCTCTGCACGCACTAGAAACGTCGCTGGCGGATTCTTTACTAGATAGTCATGAAGATCTATATCTTGCTCGATATAATCATCAGCAGGCGAAGGAAATCCCGCAGAGACGGGAGAATCAAACATCGGATATGGAGCGTTTGTTGTGTGGCTTGTGGTATATACATGCGTTACTTTCATATGCATCATCCTCTTATGGTGACAAAATAGAAATGGGATTTGGGTCAATTTTCCAGGTGTCTGGAATGTGGGCATTGAGCCAGACGAGATCTTCCTCCCACAATTCAGGAGAGAGACGTGCCATGACCGCAAACCAATGTCGTCCGCGATAATATCGTGGGTGCATATCAAAGCTATCGGTAAGCTCTATATCTTTGTGTTGTTCTCTCAATCGTTTTTTGAGTACGACGACACTTGTTTCCATTACTTTTTTTGCTTCGAGAAAATTCGCATGGCCATAAAAATATTTTACCAAATATTTGTATGGTGGGTAGCCGAGTTTCATCCTATGATTGAGATCTGTACGGTAGAATCGATCTGGTTCTTCAAGTGATTTGAATAATATATGTGTTGGTTCACGTGTTTGGATGAAAAACTGTGCGTCTGCTCTTTTGTGATAGTGTACTTCTCGCAACAAATGCCAAAGCGATTCTTGAGCTCGAAATTCTGGCAGCGAAAGTTGCATGTCTATGTCAAGGAAGGCGACGAGATCAGTCTTTTGCCAATTTATGTATGGAAATGCTGTGTCAGTTCCAATGAGGATAATAGGGAAATTAAGTACCTGGGCAGTTTGGGAATTTGTTTCGCTATCTACGCGAATCACTTGATGCGGAAGATTGTGTTCTTTTACGAAATCGATCAGTAATTTTTCTACCGTTTCTGTACCTACACCTGATATTGTGACAATGGTTTCTTTACACTTCGGACATATCGTAGGAAGTGACGCTGCTGTTTTGCAATAATGGCAGGTGAGTTGCTTATTTTTTTCATGCAGGATTTGTGGAAGTTTGCAGCTTGGGCATGTCGCACGCCAGCCACAGCTATTGCAGCCAATATACGTGGCAAGGCCAAGGCGATTGAGATAGAGAAATGCATCTCCCTGCAGGGCGAGTAATTGCTGTTCGAGTTTTTCAGAAATAGGGGAAAAATTTCTTCCCCTTCGTTCGTCGCTTATATTGACAATGTGGCAATCTAAGAAAGGAGTGATGTCTACTGTTTCGGATGCATATTGATGTTTGTGTATATGAAAATATGATTCCAAACTCGGAGAGAAACTCATCATATGTATGTCTACACCGTGCCTCGTTCGAAGTAATTCAGCAACATCTTTTACATGAAATCTTGGAGCTTGATCCCAGTGTTTATGATTGTCTTTGTGTTCGTAATCGATGACAATTTTTTTCAGATTGAAATATGGTAGCAAAAGTGCTCCACGTGTACCTAGGATAATATGTTTTTCTCCATTGCGTATCTGTAGCCACCGTTCAAATTGTTCTTTGGTAGACAGTCCGCTATGCCAGACAACGATATTTTCTTCGTATTCGTTGAGATACGAAAGAATAGTGTCGATGTATTGTATTTCGGGAACAATTATGGCAATTTGTTCTTTTGTATTCAAGTACTCAAGTTGGCTAGTAAGCATGTCTTTGTGCTCTTTTTCATTTACATAGTGGGAGAATGTCGGCTTGTGTACCAGATTACTTACTGGTGTGAGTATGCCTCCCAACGTAATTGTTTTTAATTTTCTTTTTTGCAGTGGCAACAGCATCATTTTTGTCAGTGTTCCATATGAGACCCCGTACCATTCGGAGAGTACTTTCAATTGTTCGAGATGTGCGGTTGATACTATTCGTGTTTCATGGATAATGTCAATTACTTCTTTGAGTGCGCTCGTATCAGACGCACGTTTTTCTCTCAATGATAAAACAAGCCCGAATATTTCGGACGATTTAAGCGGTATCTTTACCAGCTGCCCGGGTGTAATTCTTTCTTTGATATCTTCTGGAACAGTATAATCAAAATGTGAGAATCGGCGTGGCAGGCGTTTGATTGGAATGATTTCGGCGATCATGGGCTAATCATAGTTACTAACTTACATGAAACTGTCCAGTGAGATAGCCAACACCAAAAGGTGCTTCATAGACATATTCTTCAAAAGAACAATGCATATTTGAAAGTACGCCACACATGATAAGGAGGGAACGGTACAGGCATTCATCGGCATGAGAAACTTTTTTAGGATCGAGCGTTTCTATGCCGTATCTGTCTTCGATTGAAAGAAACTTTCTTATTTCTGTATCAAACCATTCGCCATCTTTATGAAATCCTGCTGGAGAATTTTTTGTCAGTGTATGTGCCATGTCTCCTGATGCTATGACTGCAATGCGTTTGTCGGATTCCATGATGACTTCTTTGATAAGTTCGCCAAAGGCGACATGTGTCTTTGAATCAAGTTTGCTGTAGCCAATTGGCAAAATAGTGACATCTTTCATATGGTTGGTCAGATAGACCAGTGGAATAGATGCGCCATGACCGAGGTATTCATTACTGACAAGTCTTGTGGGCAGCTTTTGTTCGTTTGCTTTGTGTTGGATTTTTGCAGCAAGATCTGGTGTACCTTTCCAGATGTGTTCCGTTGTCATGTCACCAAACTTTTCAAATCGAGACTCAAGCTCTGTATGCGCATTTACCACAAAGGCATCTTCAAATACACCTTCATGAGGGGTAATTATAATGATGCGATGTGGTTTTGCAAGATAAAGCTCTTGTTCCAGTTTTTCGAGTGCAATTCTTGTTGCATCAAGTTTAAAAATAGCATCTTTTCCAACAGTAGGAAGGAGGATGACTGGATGGGGTACAATTCCGGCAAATACGAGAGACATAGTGTTAGAAGGTTTTCATCGCCCATTCAGTAAGAACTTTTGGGGCGGCAAATTTATTTGCGCTTTCTGGATTTCCTAGGCTAATGATAACAAATTGCTTTCCATCAGATTTTCGTGAGACGAGCATAGCGAGGTTATCGCCAGATTCATAAATATATCCTGTTTTGCTGGCGACGATAGTGAATGACAGTGTTTTGTCCTTCATGAGATCATTCGTATGATCATCAAAATGGTGGGGGAGTCCGTCAAGGTCAAGCAT